>Ga0206887_10130_pt1 | contig 18185 bp, 18 predicted proteins | sample Alteio_BWOrgHeat_89_FD_153248 | JGI IMG/M metagenome (GOLD analysis project Ga0206887, IMG submission 153248) | Enriched cells from forest soil in Barre Woods Harvard Forest LTER site, Petersham, Massachusetts, United States - Alteio_BWOrgHeat_Nextera3 ...
CACGCTGGATGAGGTATTGGGCGATGATAGAAAAGTCACCGGTGCCCGTGTGCGCGATGTGAACACGGGTCAACACCACGATTTGACCGTCGATGGCGTCTTCATCGCCATTGGCCACACACCCAACACCCAACTCTTTCAAGATCAATTGGACATGCGCGACGGTTATGTAACCATTCGCTCCGGTTTGCAAGGCATGGCCACACAAACCAGTATTCCCGGTGTGTTTGCCTGCGGCGACGTCGCAGACAACGTCTACCGACAAGCCGTCACCTCAGCCGGGTTTGGCTGTATGGCCGCACTGGATGCTGAGAAATATTTGGATGAGGCTTAATGCCACGTCAACATTACCGTGGCCGTCAGGGAGCGGTCACGGCTCGGATACAGTGCTAAGGATCGTGACCGTCACGATCCTAAGATTTAATACAGTACTAACGACAAGTCGCGGGACGGTATTTTTTAGCTAAGGTGCCGCCTTTGCAATCCCATACGATGAGACCACTAGGTTGCAACGTGGGTGTCATGATAATCGTCCCACCGCCCGCTATGGGCTTAAATTGAATAACGACCGCGCCATCGTTATTTGGTATGGTCACAGACTGCACATTCTCCGTAGGCTCAGGCGGTTCATAACCTAACGTACTCACATCCACAACGTCGGAATTAACGGCCGCCATCGATGCCGACACGTGCAGTTTTGCAGACGTTGCCAAATTGATGCCTTCTAATACGCGAGCTCGAATCAAATACGATTGATAAGCAGGAAGTGCCACTGCGGCAAGAATTCCAAGAATAGCAACCACAATCATCAGTTCAATTAACGTAAACCCTTTTTGTTTCATCACTCTCTCCATCAAACATTGTATTGGCAATCATTTTATGTTTATACTTTGCTCTAATTCACTTGCAAACTGAACATTTATGTCGCGACAAGAACGCCTTAATCATGCACTATCTACCGGTTTAATACCAGATAGATTGGAGATCATCGATGAATCGCATGGGCATAACGTGCCCTTAGGCGCGGAAAGTCATTTTAAAGTGATTGCCGTTTCTCAACGATTCAACGCGTTGTCTCGCGTCGCTCGACATCGTTTGGTCAATGCGTTGGTGGTTGACGAATTCAAAACGGGGTTGCACGCATTAAGCTTACATCTCTACACGCCTCTGGAATGGGATCAGGCAGCGCTGACTATCGCACCGTCACCCAATTGTCATCATGCTCCTTTGGATCGTGACCGTAATAACTTCCCATTTTAGCATCAAATCTGAACATCATCTTGACGCGTTCAGATCCATTAAAAAAACTCGATGGACAACAAGTACACCTGCGCTTTTTAATGGCTCCGAACGCGTCAAGCTAATGTCCAGCTTCGCGCTAAAATGGGAAGTTATTACGGTCACGATCCTTTACGCCGTTAAAGTAAGTTTTAATGACACCGCGTTATGATTGCCTTGATTGATACCCGTTATACTATTTTGTGCGGTCCAAATAGTACTATTTTCTTTCTTGAAAAAGGCGTGGCCATAACTGCCATCTACGGTGAGATTTTTCATAAGCTGATATCCCATAGATGAGCCAATAATCAAACTATCGCCTGTGCTTATTTGAAATCGTCCATTTGAGGGTGATTGATTATAAGTTCCTGCCATTCGGACTACCCATTTGGTTGAAACATTATAAATAGTCCCCAGAGTCAACAGCCAACTATTATGAAAGTTATATGTTATAAGGGCTTCTGGATTGATAAAGGCCTGCGAGCCCGCTTGCGTTGCAAAATTATAAACATAAGATTTTTTGAAGATATTCCATTGGAGATACTGAATGGTTCCTATAAAGCCCCATTTTTCATTTAGAAAATGACTCAGTGACAATACACTTCGGGCTGGTGTCCAGTAATTAAAATGATAATTATTTGACGAAACAGCCTGATTAGCAAGAGTGCTCACGCCATGTAAATGATAGGTAATCGCACTACGATAATTAAAACCCAGGGCTGTTTTTTTACCTGGTTTCATTAAAATCCCAAAATCACCGCCTAAACTATTTCCTTTACTATCGTTCACACTATGGCTTTCAGGGATATTTAAACGAGTTAAGTCTGAAATGGGGTTTTGGATAAAATGGGCCTGAGAGAAATTAATATTTCCTCCCAAGGAAAGAAATTCATTAATTTTAACGCCAAGCGCTGGGACTAAATCCATATCATGAGTTTGATTACGTGCCTGGACGTAGCGAAGAATAGAGTGCTCACCCAGCTCACGATTAAAATCATTGACGATGATAGCGAAGCCACCAGCAAATGTGTCATTTATAGGAATACTGACATACATGGACGGTAAGGAAAAATTTGTTGTTGTCGTGCTTGTTCCCGACTCGGTCACACCAAAAGGTAATTTTTGTGCACTTCCTGTGAACTGCGATTCCGATCTTGCTAAGGTGTCCTGAACAACGAGTTGCATCGTGGGTATAATAGGCAATGATGCCGGGTTAAAATAAACGGCTGTGGCATCCTTAACCACCGCTGATCCAAGTGTTTGCTCAATGAAAGAGGCATATAATGGCCAGCATAATATGAATAATCCTATCGTGATGTAATGCTTACATTTTTTAATTTCTTTATTCACTGTTTGGGATTCTTGATCATAGGTTACGAGAAAACGCTACTTTTGACATCTGTTATTTCGGCCTCGACCCCATCCCGACCTCAAGCACGTCATCCCAACGTAGTGAGGGATCCCGAATATGGCTCAGTGCAATCCCTCAATGCGTTCGGGATGACGTAGAATCTGCCAAGTTAAGCAGCCAACGTACTAGGAATATCACATCACCTGGTGCTGTGGTAAGTAGCCCCACGATGATACGCGTTTCCATTATGATACACTGTTGTGCCATGATGAACCGTCGTTCCTCGATAGTACGCAGAACTATGATAATGCGTCCCATATCGATACACAGTAGCGTGATAAGGTGTCGTGGCGTGCACAACCGGCGTCACCCCAACCACCACCAACGCGTGCGCTGAACCACTAAATATCAAGGTCAAAAACACCAACGAACAAACCAACATCGTGGCTAAAACACCTTTTTGCAAACTCATCGTACGTTCCATGATAATCCCCTATTTTAAAATGTGTGTACATTCTCAGTACTTTTGATTAAGTATAGGACTTAATGACTATATTTCAAGACAACTACTTTAAAAACCGCACGCCGCTACGCTAGGCACGCACGCGAGCACGACTCACGTGTAGGTTAGGATCATTCAGAACTATCATTGATCGTTTTAATATAAAAACTGTCGCGACAGCGACTCATCCACGAGAGTCGTGAACGCGTGCGTGCCTAGCGTAGCGGCGTGCGGCTTTTAAGATATAGCGTTAACCGCACTTCAAATCGTGCCCCGGTTACCCTGCCGAATTGCCGAAGACTTTCAATGTGTGGTATATACCTTCCACGGATGAGTTTTAGGATTTAATGCTATTGCTTTTTCCGTTTAGGCTACGTTTAAAAACTCGCAATAGAGTTGACTATTACTCGCTTTTAAACGTAGCCTAAACAAAAAAATCAAGTCGCCTAAAATCCTAAAACTCATCCGTGAAAGGTATACAAACACCCCTGTCTCAAACCCACACCGAGCCCGCCATGTACGACCCAGTAGATCTCGCCTTTGCCTATGGTGCACCGATTGCATCCGGTGTATTCAAAGCCTCAACCGATGATTTTAAAGTCGATGAGCGCTTGGGCTTTGAGTTGTCAGGCGCGGGGGAACATCTTTTTTTACGCGTTGAAAAACGGGGATTAAACACCGAAGAGTTGGTAAAACGTTTGGCCATGACGCTCAACAAACCGGTAAAAAGCATCTCTTATGCCGGATTAAAAGATCGCCTAGCACTCACGACGCAATGGTTGTCTGTGCACTGCCCAGGCGAAGACATTCCCGATGCGAGTTCGCTCGAGGGCAATCAGTGGCGGGTGATTCAAAGTGGTCGTCATCTTAAAAAATTAAAAAAAGGCGGACTTGAGAGCAATCTATTTACTATGGTATTGCGTGACCTCACGCACCACGAGGACATCGAACATCGCTTAGCGTGTATCAAAGCCCACGGCGTACCCAATTATTTCGGTCCACAACGCTTCGGTCATCACGGACAAAACATACAAAAAGCCGAAGACATGCTTCTCAAAGGAAAACGCGTCAAAGACCGATTCCTACGTGGTCTGTATTATTCAACAGCGCGCTCTTTTTTATTCAATCGAATCCTTAGTGAACGCGTCGCACATCGCAATTGGAACCGTGTTATACCTGGGGACGTGGTGCAATTGGCCGGCACGCACAGCGTATTTTGCGCCACGACGCCCGATCACGCGATGCAAGAACGGGCCACGAATCACGATCTGTCGCCCGCATCAACCCTCTGGGGAAAAGGAAACGAACTCGTGCGTTGCGACGCACTGATCATGCAGCAAACAAGCTTGACGGATCTTGAACCGTGGTGCAGAGCGCTGGAACAACACGAGCTTATACGCGCCTATCGCGCGCACGTGTTGTGCGCACAACACATGACATGGGTATGGCAAGATGCCAACCTTGTCTTGTCTTTTGAGCTCACTGCCGGCTCTTTTGCAACCAGTGTGTTACGTGAGTTGATTGCGACCCTATCTGCTTCGCCACATCAAATACATACCCAATAACGCAAAAAGCAACGTCGGACCAAAGGCTGCCAATTCTGGGGGCCATTGATATACTTGACTCACGGATCCTAAAAACCGATTCACGATGTGAAAACCAAACCCAACGGTGGCACCGACTAGCAATTTGGAACCCATGGTCGACGAGCGCAACGGTCCAAAAATAAACGGAATCGCCAACAACATCATCACGAGCGTGGTCAAGGGTTGAATCAATCGCTGCCAGAGGGTCAATTGATAGTTCAGCGCATTCTGATGGCTTATTTTTTTGATACGAACGTATTGATACAGTTCGTGCAACGTCATTTCATCCGGTTCACTATTACTGATTCTTAGAAAACCAGGATTAAGCGGTACGTCCCAGATCATCTCTTGATAATGGTTCGTCTTTGTAAAAGAGTCGTGAAACAGGGTTTCTTCCACTTGATAAGCATGCCATTGTCCGCTCTCGTATTTGATTTCCGCCAGTTCGCGAGCAAAAATCATGCGATGTTGTGCGTCAAACTGAAATTGCGACACCTGTCGAAGCACATTATCCGGCAAGAGTGTGCCCACCATGATAAAATTATTTTGATGGCGTAGCCATAACCCATGAGACGTCCTAAGACTTTGCCCCCCATTTAACGCCTGCATTTTCTCATCATTGGCCATGCGCACCATTTTAGGCACCAAGGTTTCCCCAAACAACGTCATCAGCACGATCACAATCATCGCGGCCTTAAACACCGAAAGTGTCATTTGCCACATCGACATCCCTGCGGCACGCATCACAATCAACTCACGGTGATTCGCCATGATCCCTAAACCAATCAAACACCCGAGCAAACTGGCCATGGGGATAAATAAATACACCTCGTATGGCATTTGCAAGAGCACAAACAACAGCGCTTGCATAATGCCATACCCCCCCTTACCCAGTTGATCCAATTGATTCACAAATAAAATAAATAGTTGTAAACCCGTCAACATCAAGGTCACCAGCGCAATCGCTGCCAGAACCGATTTGGCAATATATCGATCGAGTAATTTCATGATAATTTCACGTGATTGCGCCAAATTAAAATGAGACCCAACAGCGCCACCAAAAGATGCAGCCACCACAAGCCTAACCATACGGGTATTTTGCCAATCACAATCCAGTCTCGAACCACAAACATCGCATTCGCATACACAATAAAAACAATGATGGCAGGCAATAGTTTTGCGTATTTCCCCGCACGTGGATTAACCCGACTCAAAGGAACACCCACCAAGGTCAACGTCAACACCATCAAAGGGATGGACAGCCGCCATTGCAGTTCAGCCGCTTTGTGCAAATCACGATTATTCAAAGGCCACAAACTTCGAGTACTCACCGTACGAATGTCGTTTTTAACCGTGGTCGTAGGATGAGGAAGGCGTGACTGATACGTTTTAAACCTCGCCACTTGGTAATCGGCATGCCCCGGTATGCCTTGGTATTTTTTGCCCTGTTGCAAAATCACGTAATCTTCAAAGGTCTTTTGGTCCGTTTTAGCGTACGCCTTCTCAGCCCATACGATATCCCATTCCTCTTTATCCGCTTTGGGCACCAATTTTGCGAAAAAAACGTTTTCAGCGACCGTGTGATCGCGATTCATAGACTCCACATAAAACACTTGTCGGTCACCCGAAAACGCGTGAAAACGCCCGGGCATGATGGTCTTAATCAAGGTTTGAATACCGGTTGTTTGCAACAAACGGGCTCGATCAAGTGCTATAATGGGGCTAACCCACATCATAATGACCGTGACAAACAGCGAGACCACCACCGCCATGATCAAACTGTGTTTTAACAACTGCGAAGGGCCATAACCGCACGCTTGCAAAACGGTCATCTCACTTTCCGCGTATAATCGACCATACGCTATCAACAACGCCACATAAAAACCCAGTGGTAACAACAAACTCAACAGTGTTGGTAATTCGAGCATCATTAATTTTAAAATCAACACACCGGGAATTTGTCCACTGGCCGCACGATTCAGATACTGGATTAATTGATTGCTCATGAAAATCAATAGCAAAATAGTTGTCAACGCGGCGAGCGCGATAAACACTTCTTTGACTAAATAACGAAAAATCAACACAACTTGCCTCGATAACGATTTGATAGTAGATATATCCTGTAAGCAGAGATAAACTAACAGTTTTTGCACACCATAGGAAGTCATAATGAAGTATGGATTAACCAGCTCACCCACCTTAAACACCAATGAATGCCTTGTTATTGGCTTGTTTAATGACAATAATTTACCTGATTACATGCCGTTCGTACCGAAAAAAGATCACGAACTCCTCACACGTCTTGCGGCAAAACTTCTGAAAAACGGCACCGAAAAGAGCCGCATGTTGTGGCAGTCCGACATCGATGGTCATGGTTTATTACTGGTTCACTGCGGGGATAAAGCAAAGTACACAAGCCACACGCAAGACGAGTGCCTCGCCCAGATCACCGAACATTTACTCGAGCAACAAATCGCATCAGCCACCCTATGTATGCCCCAACTGGCACAACACACCGCCAATTGGCAAGTCGAACACCTACTTTTGGCCATTGACAAGAAGTACACCCAGTTTTTGGATTTCAAAAGCAAACACAAAAAACAACACGCATTGCACTCTGTTTTGTTTTATCAACCCGGCGCAAGCGATCTTGCCATTGAGTCAGGCTTAGCGATTGCCTGCGGTATTCGATTGACGAGAACCCTTGCAAACACCCCAGCCAACGTGTGTACGCCCACCTACTTGAGTGTACAAGCCATGGAATTGGCAAAACAACATCCCAAATTAAAAACAAGCATTATTCATCAAGACGCGATGAAAAAAATGGGCATGGGCGCGTTACTCGCCGTAGCTCAAGGCAGTCATGAACCACCACAACTCATCGAAATACACTACCAAGGCGCAAGTCATGATTCAGCACCCGTTGTGTTGGTCGGAAAAGGCATTACCTTTGACTCAGGCGGCATATCGCTTAAGCCCGGCGAAAACATGAATGAAATGAAATACGACATGTCCGGGGCTGCCAGCGTTTTAGGCACACTCAATGCGTGTGCACTACTCAAATTACCGATTAACGTCGTAGGCTTACTTGCTTGTGCGGAAAACATGCCTGGCGGTGGCGCAGTGAAGCCAGGCGATATTGTCACCAGTATGTCAGGCCAAACCATTGAAATCGTCAACACAGACGCGGAAGGTCGTTTGGTATTAGCCGACGCGTTAACCTATGCGGAACGTTTTAAACCTCGATTTGTCATCGATATTGCGACCTTAACAGGCGCCGTACTGATCGCCTTAGGAACCATCTCATCAGGCTTGATGACAAAAGACGATGCGTTGGCACAGTTGATTCAAGATGCCGCCCATGAAAGCTGCGATAAAGTGTGGCGTTTACCGTTAGACGATGCGTATCAAGATGCGTTGCACAGTCCTATGGCGGACATGGTTAATGCAACGTTTGATCGATTAGCAGGCAGTGTGACCGCGGGTTGCTTCCTATCTCGCTATACTGAAAAATACCGTTGGGCCCATTTGGATATTGCCGGAACCGCATGGGTTTCGGGTAAGAAAAACGAATCCACTGGCCGTCCTGTTCCATTACTGATTCAGATATTACGCCATGTCGCCGACTCGCGTTGATTTTTACCTACTGGCCAACAATCAGCCACAAGCCGCGTGGTTAGTAGCTTGCCGTCTTCTCGAAAAGGCGTACTTACGTAACCATCGTATCTTTGTGTATTGCGAAAACCAGCAAGACGCAGAGCATCTGGACGAGCTGCTGTGGACCTACAAAGACGATAGTTTTATCCCACATAATCTACAAGGCGAGGGGCCTGAACCCCCGCCTGCGGTGCAAATTGGGTTTGGTGCCGAACCACGTGGTTTTAATGATATCTTACTGAATATGGCAACGACCATTCCACCCTTTTTCGAACGATTTCGTCGCATCATGGAGGTGGTTTGTGCCAACGATGAAGCGAAAGAAATCAGCCGAGAGCACTATCGATTCTATCGCAAACAACCATTTGAGTTACACACGCATCCAATGGAGTGACACTAAGGATCGTGACCGTAATAACTTCCCATTTTAGCGCGAAGCTGGACATTAGCTTGACGCGTTCGGAGCCATTAAAAAGCGCAGGTGTACTTATTGTCCATCGAGTTTTTTAATGGATCTGAACGCGTCAAGATGATGTTCAGATTTGATGCTAAAATGGGAAGTTATTACGGTCACGATCCTAACCATATCGACTCATCAAATAGCGTCCCGCGGTCTGCATGCCCATCGCCTCCCCGCCTTCGGGCTTGCCGGGCTTACTGCTGATGTTCCAAGCCATGATGTCAAAATGCGCCCACGAGACTAAGGGATTGACAAAGCGCTTTAAAAACAACGCCGCCGTGATGGCGCCTGCGTAAGATGATCCACTGGAATTCACCATGTCCGCAACGCTTGAGTTCAGCATGTCGTTGTACCCTTCAAACAAAGGCATACGCCAAACCGGATCGCCTGCCAAACGGGAGGCGTCTGTCAGAGCTTGTGCTAAGTCATCATCGTTCGTGAATAAGGCTGAGATTTCCGTGCCCACTGCCACGCGTGCCGCACCGGTTAAGGTTGCAAAATCCAATAAGACCTCAGGATGCTCTTCACACGCTTTCACCAGCGCATCAGCTAGGATCAATCGACCCTCCGCATCGGTGTTATCAATTTCCACATTCAACCCATTGCGCATGGTTAATACGTCGCCAGGACGATACGAATCGGCACTGATGGCATTTTCCACCGCCGGCACTAACACGTGTAACCGTATTGGCAAACGCTCTGCCATCAACCATTGCGCAAGACCAATGACTTGAGCCGCCCCTCCCATATCTTTTTTCATCAAACGCATGCCCGACGACGGTTTGATATCCAACCCTCCTGAATCAAAACAAACCCCTTTGCCAACCAAGGTTACTTTGGGATGTTGTTCATCGCCCCAGGTCAAGGAGATCAAACGTGGTGCCACCGCGGCGGCTCGCCCCACCGCATGAATGGCTGGGAAACGGTGTAACAATAGCGCGTCTCCGACGTATTGCGTCACGTCGGCACCATGCACTTGAGCGATGCTCACCATCACGTCCGCAAGCGCATCAGGCCCCATGTCATTGGCGGGTGTATTGATCAAATCACGCACCAAAAAAACCGCCGAAGACTCAGCCAAAACAGGCGCTAAATCAGGCTGGGCAACCACCAATACGCGCGGTTCTGCCAGATGTGGCTTATAACGATCAAATCCGTATTGCGCCAAAGACCAAACCACCATCGCCTGATGCGATAACGCAGGCTCCACAACATAAGCACCCACAGGTATTCGACACACCGCACTCTTGATTGCCAACGCATCGGCGTGTGCATCGCCTCCCACGTACACGGTCCTTACCGCACCGTCTTGGTCAAACAGCACACCCACCTCACCGACATCGCCTTTGAATTGCTGAGCAGACAAGCAGTTTTGTTCGGCCCTACTCAGTGCGCTCCCATGCGAAGGAGTCCATAAGGTAAGCCGGCACGGCTTTTCAACCGACGTTTTGTAAAATACATCCGCTTGCATCAATCGCTCCTTTAAAAAAGGAGTTTATCATATACCCATCGCAAGTCCTTGACAATTTCTTACTTATTATGCAAGATCTCCTCTTTTGTAATCTATATGAATGAGTGGAGATAGTAAGTGGCAAATATAAAGTCAGCGATCAAACGCGCGCGCCAGAACATAAAATTACGTCAACATAACGCCAGTGCGCGTTCTATGTACCGTACATTTATTAAAAATGTACTGAAAGCAGTTGAGTCCGGGGATCAAGAAGCCGCTCGTACGGCTTATGCAAAAGCACAACCGGTGATTGACAAAGCAGCGGGCAAAGGTCTTCTGCACAAGAACAAAGCGTCAAGAATTAAAAGCAGACTGTCTGCACGTGTGAAAGGCATGACTGCTTAAATCAGTGTTTCCGTTGCTCTAAAACCGAAAACGACCGAACCGGGACTCCGGTTCGGTTTTAATTATTCAGAGAGACTCATGGCAAAAGAAGATCACATTGAAATGCTTGGTACGGTAATCGATACCCTGCCCAATACCATGTTTCGCGTTGAACTTGAAAACGGACACATCGTCACGGCTCATATTTCTGGGCGTATGCGTAAAAACTACATTCGTATTTTAACGGGTGATAAAGTAAAAGTAGAACTGACACCTTACGATTTGAGTAAGGGCCGCATTATTTTTCGCGATAAAAATTAGAAGCGGTTAACACCGGATCCTCGGTGCCGTACCCTTTTTACACAAACCATATCAAAAGACTCTAAAAGTATCAGGATGATAAAGCACCTATTCTCTTTGGTATCACAAGAGCTTGTTGATAAAAAAACTTACTATTTTGGCAGGGAAACCGCGTCTTAAATTACTCCCCCCAGTTAGTGGTTTTGTAAAAGCCAAATACCGCACGCCGCTACGCTAGGCACGCACGCGGACACGACTCACGTGAATGAGCGCTGCGCGTATTTTTTTAAAAACCTTTTTTTGTACAACAACAGGTTGAAATCATTCGGAGCTATCATTGATAGCTTTAATATAAAAGCCGTCGCGGCAGCGACTCATTCACGTGAGTCGTGCCCGCGCGCGTGCCTAGCGTAGCGGCGTGCGGCTTATAAAATATACGTGTTTAATTAACAAAAACCATTATTACTCGACTTTATTAAAAATACACCGAGCCCACGTGTCTTGACCACTTGGCACACAAGGTGTCCATACAATAAAAGCCATTATACTGGAGTGGGAACACTATTTTTCAAAATGCGGTGTGACTACTGCCGATATGAAATTACTGCGCGCAGTCATGACCAATTCTGACTAACAAAGATTTGTGATCACCCATTTGTGCAGAAGTCATAAAAATCCAAAACACCGAGTTAAATCCAGGCTGACAAAATGATGATCATTACTGATCAAAATCGGACGAATAACAGGTAGGGATAATTTTTTGTACAACACCGCATGAGACTTTTTCATGCGGTGTTGTACAAACTCCAAGATATATTGTTAAAGATATTTAGGCAGAACACCACCTTAGTAACTATTGTCTTTTCTTGCTTAGATTGTTATTTGGATTGGGCGCGCATGTGCAAACAGGATTGTTTCCTATTACTGTGCACTTCGCCACTGGGCCGCCATTACACATCTGGCATGCTACCTTCTGCTGGTCCTGACTACAAGGCTGGGGCTGGGGCTTCGGTAAAGCCGCCGCAAACGCACTCACACTCATTACCATCGCAGCAATCATTATAATATGTTTCATCATTATTTCCTTTAAAAAGTTAGTAAAATGACCCGCATGTATTTGATCACCATGCCATTATCACTCTAGACTATAATCGCTTGTCTGTCGAATATATATTTCCTAACTACCCGCCACAGTCATTTGCTCAATCAACACCGATCCACATCGCGTGGCACTGTTGGGGTTGATGTCCGTGCCCACGGCCGACACCGCACGAAACATGTCTTTTAAATTACCCGCAATCGTGATTTCTTCCACGGGGTATTGGATTTCACCGTGCTCAACCCAGAATCCACTCGCACCCCGTGAGTAATCTCCGGTTAATCCATTCACGCCCTGCCCCATCAACTCCGTGACCAACAACCCACGCCCCATGAGTCGCAGCATCTCTTTGAAATCACCTGCGGTCGGATCAATCGTTAAATTAAACACCCCACCACTATTGGCCGTGGTCTTTAGGCCTAATTTTCGTGCCGAATAGCTACTCAATACGTACTGGCACAAAATACCATCGTCCACCAATACGTTATTGCGTGTAGGCACCCCCTCGCCATCAAACACCGAACTGCCTAGCGCTTGTAACAAATGCGGTTGCTCATGAATGCGAATGCCCTCTGGAAAAATGCGTGTCCCTTCGGAGTCCATCAAAAAGGAGTTTTTTCGATACAGATTGGAGCCGCTTATGGCGCTGATAAACGATCCAAATAACCCACTGGACAAGCGCGATGAAAACAACACAGGCGTTTTTTGAGTTTTAATCTTTCGAGCACCCAAACGACTGGTCGCACGCTCCACGGCACTTTTGGCTAATAACTCTAGTGGCATCAAATGCTCAGCAAGCCGTGTCGTCGTGTAATCGTAATCACGTTGCATCAATTCGCCCTCTTTGGCAATCAATGAACAACTAATACTATGTCGGCTACTGTGTGCTATTTGCTCGAAACCTTGACTGGTGGCGTAACCATGACAAAACGTATACGTGGATAAGTTCACCCCGTCCGAGTTACTAATACGTGGATCCAAGGACAACGCGTGTTTCTCACACTGCAACGCCTTCTCGATCGCTTCGGGAGGAAGAAGGTCCCAAGGATGGAACAAATCCAAATCCGCACACTGATTCGTCATCAATTCCTTATCAGGCAGTCCAAAACACGGATCAGCGGCACTGACTTTGGCGATGTCGTAAGCCGCTGACACCATCACATCCAACGCCTCAGGCGACGTATCACTACTGCTGGCACTGCCTTTCTGAGTGCCCAAGTAAACCGTCACACTAACCCCTTTGTCTTCACTAAAGGCCACGGTTTCAACCTCTTGCATACGCACATCCACCGAGTACCCTCGATCGTTGTTCACCGCAACAGAGGCGTCGGTCGCACCCTTCGCGCGCGCGCGTGCTAACACGTCCCGCATCATGGCGTTCAATTCATCAGTTGACTTAGATGGTGCTCTGTTGGTATGTTTCTGTAAAGTTCGCATGATGGATCCATTAGTTTGAACATAGGCACACAAGGATACAAGATTACTATGCCAAGGCAAACATTTATCTATGTCTTACTGCTTGTGGCATCCCTATTATCCCACGCAACCTTTGCAGACAACTGGCGAGCATTGGCAAGGGGCATTGAGTACCGAGATCTCGGCTCGAGCTTGTTGTCTCCCTGGTCTCATATCCATGTCTTTCGTATTGATCTCAAAGACAACCGCTTGGATTTGGTCACCGCGCGTGATTTGTCCAAGACACTGGCATCGGTCAACGAGTTCGGCTACCACAGTCATGCCTTACTATCGATTAATGGCGGTTTTTTTGACCAAAAAAACCAACCCCTTGGCCTACGTATTGGTCATCACAGGCAGCATAGCCCACTGAAACAAATCAGTTGGTGGGGCATCTTTTACATTAAAAATCAAAAAGCGCGTATTTCCAATCACACGCATTACGAAGCGGATAAGCAAATTGATTTTGCGGTACAAAGCGGGCCACGCTTATTGATTAATGGCAACATCGTCACGTTACGAGAAGGCTTTGCTGAACGCTCCGCGTTAGGCATTACTCACGATGGGCATGTCATCATACTCGTAACACAAAACTCCCCCATGACCACCACCGCATTAGCCAAGCTCTTGCAGTCACCCGCCATCCAATGCAAAAACGCCCTTAATTTAGATGGTGGTGGCTCCAGTCAATTGTACGCACAAATGCCGTCTTTCAAAATGAACGTGCATGGTTTCTCAAACGTAAGCGATGCGATCATCGTCAAACCCATTGCCTCATAAATAGACTATACTTCAGTAAGAGCCGAGATAGTGGAGAAAAAACATGTCAGAATACGAAGATCTGGAGTATGACTTGCAATTAACCCCTGAATTCCAAAGCGAAGAACAATTACAAACGTTGAAACGATGGTGTCGGACAAACGTGTCACAAGATATCGTCTTTACGGGTTCTGCCTCTGAAAAATACCACCAATACCACGAGCTCGCAAAAGCGTTTCTTGATTATTTTAAACCTCGAGTACCCGGAAACATCGAACAATTGGTCGACGACTTTGAGCAGCAAACCGCCATACAATACGCTGCCACAAAGGGCTATGATCGCTTTATCCACTCTTTAAAAATGCTTACACCAATGGTGTTTGACCAACCGAACCAAAACAGCATGACGCCACTACACCTCGCAGCCCTCAAGGGCCACGTGCACACCGTTGATGCGCTCCTAAAACAAGGTGCCAATCCCAAAATAACCAATAAAAACAAGCAAACACCCTTATTTAGTGCGCTCCAGCTTTCCATCCGCGATAAAAACGATAAAAAAATGCACTCTAAAAAGGAACACGTCTTTCATCTTTTGTGGTCCAACGCCCCGGATTCCGTCATGCACCAAGACACCAGTGGGGATAGTGTTTTTCACCTCATGGCCAGCAATGGATTTGCTGATTTATTGTCTCAAACCCTTGAGAAAGCTCCTGAAGGCATCGCACTTCGAAATAATCACACACGCTTCCCCATACACACGGCTATTTTGAATAATCAACTATCCGTCGCAAAACACCTACTAGAGCACGCAAGCGACATAGCCAATGATCAAACCGACTCACAGGGCCGAGCCCCTCTTCATTACGCTGCGATGTATGGCTCAGACGATCTCGTCGAGCTTTGTATTTCAGCCACAAAAGACATCAATAAGCGTGATACGCTCGATCAAACGCCGTTAATACTTGCAGCCGCCGCCCATAATCAGACAGCCGCGGTTCACATCCTCATACATCACGGCGCGGATGAGTCCTTAACCGATTGCAACAACCGCACTTACCATGACTACGAGATAAACAATAAGTACTCATATTGAATAATGTGGGTAGCCAGACTACAATTTAGTATGGTTATTCAGTCGCTGGAGGGATTCATGCCATTGGACAACAACAGCCCCTTAGCGTTGATCGGCGAAATCACAACGTTAAAAAGCGCTCATGTTTACGCGACTCCGTCCAGGATACCCGCGTTTATTGTTCAAATAAATGCCGATCGAATGGCATTGAATCAACGAATTACGGAGTATAATCAAGAAACGGACCTGTCTTTAAAAATGGATTTACTCGAGCGTATTGCTCAAGAAACAAACGATGTGTTAAGCCAATACCAAGCGTCATACCTTGCTTATTGCGCCGATGTGACCTTGAACATTCAGATCGAATTATTTGAGGGAATAAAAGAGCAACGCAACGCACTAGAAGCACGATCCCTTCTTGAAAAAGCAAGTGCTGGATTGCCTACAACACCAAGAGATTGCTCACTACCCAACATCATCGCACGGATGTCGTTTGATAAAATGGCCCAATTAATGGAAATATTACACGACGGATCACAGTTTGATTCAGACGAAATTGCAACATTATACTCAAACACCGATCCCAAACAAGAAAAGGAATCCGTCACCATCCACAGAACCCTCATCGTCACTGAGCTCTGTTCTGGTGGTGATTTACAAGACCATTTGGCCGCTCAAAAAACGCCTACCGAACGCATTGAATCCGCTTTGTCCATTTACCAACAGATGAGTCGACTATTAATCGACATCACAAACGATGGTTGTGCATTTCCCGACATGAAAAACAGCAATTGGCTTATCGATCCCGACGGAACTATACCTTTCACGGATGAGTTTTAGGATTTTAGGCGACTTGATTTTTTTGTTTAGGCTACGTTTAAAAGCGAGTAATAGTCAACTCTATTGCGAGTTTTTAAACGTAGCCTAAACGGAAAAAGCAATAGCATTAAATCCTAAAACTCATCCGTGGAAGGTATATTTACATTGCAGACACCAAATCGTTCGTGTTCACTGATGATAAGCATTGCGTCAATACCCAAATCCCACAAAATCAGTGGGCTGAAGTGATTCGATCGCCTTACGTGAGCCCTCCTGAACTCCAATCGTTTAATAAAAAATCCCCGTGTCCTGCCGACAGCCTGCACGCCTTTATGCTAACGAGAGTGCTACATTGCCCTACTGGCCATATCGAACCACAAATCCGGGATACATGATCTCAAAATGGATGCTTTCGTAAGAGATCAAGGAGGCGCCATACGCAACGCCCAAACCCTCGCGGAGTTAAAAAACACACATCAGGCGTTAACCAACCTATCACAACACTATGCCGGTAAAGAGATCTTACATATTGAAAATATGATCCGTCATTATTGTAAACACGACCCTACGAAAGCATCAGCTCTTCAAAAAGCCCTATCAGACGTCCCGGTTGAACAGCGCATACACGTCACTTTCAAGGATTTCCTGGACGCAAACCAGGAGCATACGATCCTCCGTTACAAAAAAAACTATCAAAAAGCCATAGAGATTGACGATGAAAACGATCCTACTCAAAATAAGACACCGGGTTAGAGGCTGTTGACAATTCATATTCGGAAACCCTACGTCCCGCGACTTGTTCGCGGGATCCAGAGATCTTGCTCAATGCTCAGCACTATTGCACAGAGATAGATCGATCTGGATCCCGCGAACAAGTCGCGGGACGTCGAAATTTGAATTGTCAACAGACCCTAATCTTTACCACACACTTTATCCACAGCATACTCCCAGACTTATACTATTGATATTTACTTCAAAACACATTATCTTGTTAGTTCATACGAGAAAAACAACTACATGTTGTGTTTTGAATCACAACACAATGGTTGACATCACGCACTACCTGTGGAGGAAACATGTCGGAAACTCTTGATTTGGTACAAGATGTATCGCATCCAAGCCAATTGGAATTAGCCGCAAATGCGCCTGGAATCATCAAAACCATCAAACGCAATGGCAAAGTGGTTCGCTATGATGAAAGCAAAATAAAAATTGCCATCACCAAAGCATTTATCGCCGTCGAAGGCAACAATGCCGCAACCTCCAATCGCATCTACCAACAAATAGACGATTTAACCAAACAAATCACCCATGCATTCAAACGTCGACTGCCTAGTGGCGGCACCATTCACATCGAAGACATACAAGATCAAGTCGAGTTAGCGCTCATGCGCAGCACGCAATACCAAGTGGCACGCTCGTACGTTTTGTATCGCGAAGAGCGACGCAAAGCCCGTGAACCCCAATTGAAAAAACAAGCCAGTGACAGCAAGATTCCCATGATCACCATGCCCAATGGGGAATTAGCACCTTTGAACATCGCTCGAATCGAAACCATCGTGACCGAAGCGTGCCGCGATTTGGAGAACGTGCACATCGAGCCCGTCATCAAAGACGCGCTACGTAACCTGTACAATCAAGCGAAATTAGAAGACGTGCACAAAGTACTCATCATGGCCGCACGCGCGTTGGTTGAAACCGAGCCTAATTATACCTACGTCAGTGCGCGTTTATTGCTTGACAGCATGCGCAGCGAAGCGCTGAACAAATTACACATCCAAAGCGACGCCACGTTTGACGAAATGAGTGCGCTCTACCCTAACTATTTCAAAACGTATCTCACACACGGGATTGCCCAAGGCATTTTAGATCCCCAATTAGCTGAGTTTGATTTGAAAAAATTGGCCAAAGCGCTACTGCCTGAGCGCGACATGCAATTCACCTATTTAAGTTTACAAACCCTGTATGACCGTTATTTTATTCATGACTTGGGCACGCGCTACGAGCTTCCGC
>Ga0206887_10131_pt1 | contig 18155 bp, 13 predicted proteins | sample Alteio_BWOrgHeat_89_FD_153248 | JGI IMG/M metagenome (GOLD analysis project Ga0206887, IMG submission 153248) | Enriched cells from forest soil in Barre Woods Harvard Forest LTER site, Petersham, Massachusetts, United States - Alteio_BWOrgHeat_Nextera3 ...
AAAAATTTCCAAAGGATCTCTTTATTTTGACGGTTTTATTTTGTGCGTTAATTTCTGCCGGAAAGGCGGACGCTTTCGTACATAATATAAAAGCAAACAAATTTGTTTCGCCGGGAAAAAATACCAGATACCCAATTAATATCCCTTCACCAGTTGTAGTCAGTTATACCAATACCGGCAGCAGCGACGAAACAAGTGTTAAACTGTATGCAAAAATTACCAGAGGACTTAACACGATAGTTTATTCTGATTCTGTAATTGTTAATTCCTGGCAAAGTGGAGTGAGTAAAGATATTACATTCAAGGATTTTACACCAACTCAGCTCCACGACTTTTTTTTTACCAGCGTATCATCATTAAACATTGACGAGAATAATAATGACGATACTACATTTACCTCTGTCTGTGTTGGTTATGAAAGTGATGTCGTTGCCTTGTCGGTTACTGATCCAACTCTAAATGAAGTAAAATTACAGAAAGTTGCATTCCAGCCTTCCGCCATTTTTCGAACAGGAAGTGAATGTTATAGTTATTTAAATGTCCCATTTCGTATCCAAATTCGAAGATGTTCAGATAATACTCTATTTTTCCAATCAGATACCACCCTATCATATCTATCTTCTGACACTAATGGGACAACAGTAAAATTTCCAATAGATGGAGGAACCTCCGCCATTCAAAACTTACAACCGGGTTGCTATAAGATCGCAGTTATTGCCAGATATTCTAGTGATGGTGACCGATCAAATGATACTGCATATTCAAATTTTAGCATCATTGCCCATACTTTGGATAATGACATATCCATCCTCTATTGGCTGTCTTCCGATCTAACTTCGCCGAACGTTTCAACAGGTATTAGTTTTAAATTAAAAAATGAAGGTTTAAAAACCCAAAGTAATATTCCTGTATCTGTCACAATTACAGATCGACATAAAAAAATACTTTCACAAGAGTCTGTACCTATCTCCTCTATGAAGCCGGATGAAACCGTCGATCTGACATTCTCAAATTTTATTCCGCCTTCTATCGGAACCTACACAATTCTTGCAAAAGTAAGTCTGCCTTCAGATGAAGATCATGAGAATGATATGCTTTCCTATCCACTATATGCCGGCCCACAATGTAATGTGAAAGGAGTCTCCATACTCAATCCAACTCCGGGCGAGATATTTACACCTACCGGCACCTCGTTCAAGCCTATCGGTCTTTTCCGATGGCAGGGAAGTCTGGATTCAAGTTATGCACTCTTCGATGTAGATATTTATGATTCTGTCACGAACCATTTGGTTTTTGGCGCAATACTTGAAGGACAAAAAATGTACCTCGACAGTGGAAATAAAACAATTACATTCCCTATTCAAGGGATACACGGACTTGGAGGCTATAGTATTGATAGTATTCCACAACTTCCCCTTGGCTCTTATAACCTTTGTATGTATCCTCTGTTAAATTGCTCAAATGCGGTAACCGATACACTATGGACAAATTTCAGTGTACACTTATACGATGATATTGCAATAAATCTATACTCCCCTTATCAAGATGACCGTATTTTGGTTGATAGTGTTTTACCAATGTTATACCAAGTTGTCAATAACGGAAGTAATGATCAGCTTCTTACGAAGATAATTGCAACAATCACCGATACTCTTGACCAAATTTTTTATAAAGATTCGGCAACTCTCAAAGACATTAGCGGTGGTGGGTATATTGACACTTCACTGAAGACTTTTATTCCAAAAGAAGATGGAGTGTATCAATTTAAAGTTATTGCTTTGGCAAATGTCGATCAGGTAAGAAGCAATGATACTGTACAGGGGACATTTACTGTACGAAAGCAATTTGATGCGCGAGCATTATCGGTTCTCTATCCTGCACCAAATGCTGTAATTCCTTTTGGAACCTCATTTCAACCTGTCGGATTATTTCAAGTATTCGGAGGACTTACTGATCCAGGGAATCTATCGGTAAAATGTCAAATTCTTCGCTGCGAAGATAACCAGATCGTCTTTAGTTCAGACGCCCAAACGCCTTACATTTACAGTGATTCGCCGGCAATATCATTTACATTCCCAAGCGCAAATGACAGTGCTGATATAGGAAATCTTCCGGCAGGTTGCTACAAACTTGAAGTGATTATTAATTTGCCGGTCGATTTTGTGCATGATAACGATACGGCGTATATCCCCTTCAGTATTTTTGGTACTTCATCAGTCCCGACAGAAAACGGATCCTTAAAATCTTTTTCATTGGACCAAAATTTTCCTAATCCATTTTCAACATCAACAACGATATATTATACCCTACCCGAAAACGGGAGATCCACTATCAGTATTCTTGATGTAACCGGTAGAACGGTCCGAAAACAGAATACTGACGGTGAAGCAGGTGTGCATAAACTTATGCTTGATCTGCATGAACTACCGACCGGTGCGTATATTTATGAGCTGAATTTCACAAACCGGAACGGAGTGACAAGCAGACTTGAGAAGATGATGAGTGTGATTCGATAATTCTTTTTCTTTAATCTCTCTCTTCGCCTGTATCGAGATAGATTACCTCATCTTTAGAGTTATAGCCGATAAGCTCAGCGTATCTTCCCCAGTCAATAATGGTATCAAGGACATCTGCAGAATCTTCGTAAGGCATTCTGGAAGTATAGTCTTCGATCAGCACTTCGCGCTGGACTTCGCCATTATTATTGGCAAGCGTTTCAAGCAGTAACTGGAAATTCTTTAGTTTACGAATCTGCTTATTGAGCAAAAGTTTTTGCTCATTCACTTCTGCTTCAACAAATTGTTTGCCAAGGGGGGTGATGACAACATTCTGCCCGGGTGTCTGAGCGAATTCAAGTAACTCAGCAGCTTTCACGATCTGCAAAGTTTCATGGAATGGGTGGCTAATATTTTCCGATAGCTCACCAATATCAATCGTCTGATACTCCGAAAGCATGTGCAGAAGACCTATCACTTCGCCAATGTTAACAGTCGGAATAATTTCCGCACGTCCTGCGGTCTTTGCCTCTTCAACGAATGGCAAAACGGTGTTGGTAATCAGTGAATAAATTTTATTCGAAAGCTCTTGAAATTCCGGTGAGCGCGGATTACGAGGATATGGAAGCGGATTCGCAAACTCTGCTTTGATACGCCCGGGATGCGCATCAAGCACAATGATACGACTTGCCATTTGTACAGCTTCATCAATAAGATGGGTTACCATCATCACTGCCTTAAGTGTAGTATCATGAGAGTGAAATAAATGCAAAACTTCATCGCGCAAATTTTCTGCGGTGAGTGCATCAAGAGCGCTGAATGGCTCATCCATACAAAGGACTTTTGGTTCAACAACAAGCCCGCGTGCAATGCCCACTCGCTGCTTCATTCCACCGGATAATTCTTTTGGGTACGCTTCTTCAAAACCTTCAAGACCGACAGAATCAATAACCGCTTTTACTTTTTCTTTTATCTCGGCTTCAGGCATTTTTAATGCTTCAAGCCCCAGCGCAACATTTTCTTCAACTGTAAGCCACGGCAAAAGTGCGAATGATTGAAAGACAATAGATGTCAGAGGATTAAATCCTTTCATCGGCGTACCTTCGACTAAGACACTTCCTAACGATGGCTTCAAAAGTCCTGTCATGATGCGGAGGATCGTTGATTTTCCGCAGCCTGATTGACCAAGCAGACAAAGAAATTCATTCTCGGCGACGGTGACGCTGATATGCTCAAGCACATGCAGCGGTTTCCCGCCGGGTGATGAAAAGCTCATGGATACGTCACGAAGCTCGACAAGCTCTTTTCCGCTTGCGGCGACTTCTGTTGTATCTGTTGCGCTCATTGGCGTTGCGGTTGTAAATGCCATGATGGTCTCCTTACTTATTCAGTGCGTAACGATCCTGCGCAAGCGCAAAAAGCCTACGCCAGAAAAATTTATTGATACAGATCACAATTAAGCAAAGTGCAAGAGTACTTGCAATAAGCATCGGGAAATTTTCCTTTTCACTCGCAATGCTTATTAGTGCTCCAATACCGGTTGCTGTTAAGTGTTCTTTGCCTGGCACTATATAATTTTCTGCAATGATACTTGCATTCCAGGCACCGCCGGCGGCAGTAATTGCACCCGTGATGATCGAAGGGAAAAGTGCAGGTAAAATTAACTTGCGCCAGCGTAAACTACGCGGAAGCGAATAACTTGTTGCCAATTCCTGTAGATCCGTCGGAATAGAACTTGCCCCGGAAATAACGTTAAAGAGCATATACCACTGGGTTCCTAAAAGCATCAGCAGAACTGCCCCGACATCAATTGAAATTCCAAACCTTGTCAGTACAATAAGTACAAGAGGAAATATCATCGGCGCAGGAAACGATGCCATGAATTGGATTAGAGGTTGCAATCTTCTCGAAAGATTCGCATTCATACCGATTATCGCTCCGACGGGTATCGTCCATAATCCTGCAAGAGCCACTGCAATTGTTGTGCGCAAAAATGTTGCCAGGGTACCGATACCGATCGACGACCAATCGCCGAGGGTAAGTCCATTGATCAGCAGTTGAGCTGCATCAACTATTGCATAAATGATACCGCCAATAATTGCAACCGTGACAACCCATCCGAATATTTTGCGGAAAACCGGATCTTTTGCTCCAACAAGAGTTAACAATCGCTGAGCCGAAAGTTTTTTCTCTTCGAGTTTCTTTGTTACATCTTTAGCGCGCTCCTTTTCTTTTCTGACAGCAAGTTTTGCACCGATCCAATTCACTAGTTTTGAATCTTCAAGAATATTCAAAACGAATGAGCTTTCGATAATTTCATCGGATGTTTCTTCCATACGAAATTTCTTGCTCCAGATAACCAGCGGTTTCCAGAGAAGTGTATTGAGCACAATGATCATCACTGCCATTGCTGCAACTGCCGCGATCATTGCGGGAGTATCCCCTTTCTCAATGGCAACACTCATATAACTGCCAATGCCCGGAAGACGGAAATCGCGATTACCGAGTTTGAATGCTTCGCAGACTGTCAGGAAGAACCATCCCCCGGCCATTGACATCATCGAATTCCAGACAAGTGGAATCGCGCTTGCAGGAAGTTCGAGCTTATAGAGAATCTCTTTCTTGCTGAGATAAAAACTTTCCGATGCATCGCGCATATCGGTCGGAATGCCTTTCAGGGCGCGATAGAAGGCGTAGGTCATATTCCATACCTGACCAGTAAAAATTGCCAACACGCAGACAAGTTCAAGACCGATATTATTATTCGGGAAAAGAGCTATAAGTGCAATAGAAAATCCCGGTAGAAAACTAAGAACAGGGATACTTTGCAGAACGTCAAGTAATGGCATCATCACGCGCTCGGCTTTCTCCGAATGCGCCATGATGTAACCGTAAGCAATCGTGAATAGCAGAGAGATGAGATATGCAACGAGCCCACGAGTCATGGAGAAAAGTGTATACAGAGGCAGGTACCGGAATCCTGTATGTATCTCAACTGTAGGCTGGACGTGCGCTCCCCATTGGCGTGCAATGACTGCAAGCCAATAGATCAGTCCGCCAAGTGCAGCGATGACAATAAAGTCAGCGATGCGAACTTTGCGAGGGAATTCTGCTATGGAGCGAACGAAGCTCATGTATAATCGTTAGTTTTTTTGTTATTAATTAGTAGATTGCAAGTACTTCATAACTCAACATGTGCGCGTAACCCGATGACATGCACAGGTCCACGATCATGATTATACCCTGGATTCATTACAAACTGATAATCAGCCGAAAGCGTAAAGTATGAAGTGAGATGTGTTGCATACTGAACTTCGAGAATTTCTTCTAAAGCATAGTTCAGTTTTCCATCACCCAGAATAAAACCTGAACCTCCTGCTTCAAGATATTTGCGGTGATCATTAGAAACACCATCGATAACAACGCCAGCTCGAAGAATATCATCTTCATTATTCCGAAATGCTCCCGACTGTGCGATCCCCAAACAAATTGATTGATCTATTTCGGTAAACATCCACGTTTCATTTTTCCCGTCATTCCAACTTGCCCGAAAGAAACCGGATATATCTTTAGAAAGATGCTGATCTATGTTTAACTCAAAACCATATTTTGATCTTCCGTACACTCTTGTCAAACTAATATCAGGTGTATCGACCTTTTGAGCCAATGCCTCAAGATAATTACCCATGTGAGCAAGCGTATGAAATGCAAGGATTCTTACCGTACCATCATAAGTTAAGAGATGATGCGGAATTTCCACTTCAAATGTTTCTGAATGTGCCTTCGAAAAATTCTGATCAAATACTAACTGATTGGCAACTTTTGCCACCATATCGGTTGCTGCACGAATCGTTAACTGAGGAGTGATATATTCTACTGTCGCACCGATGGTATATCCCTTCGTATCCGCAGGATAATCCCATGCGCCTGCACTCATGAGCGCCCAATTAAAAAATTGTGAGCGCGGATCATGCGAAACTGAATTTACATCAAATTGATCAGCAAGTGAATATTTTCCGATCGTAAAAGTTATTCGTTTCGCAGGCTGCATCTCTCCGATCTGATTAGGAATATCCTGCAGCATAACTTCTTCATCACTAAGTGCAATGTTCTCTTGCACGTATAGTCGAGCTATTGCAAGCGATGGAGCAGGATCACCTATCCTGTACGTTTCACCGTTCAGTGCACCTGCTACTCCGACGGAGCCGCTAAGCCCTGAGCCGCCAGCAAGTTCAGGATTAAAATATATCTCTCCTCCATGCCAAAGTTTTCTTCCAAGAAAAACAGTCGATGTTACGGAATATGCCGCTTTCTCACTACCTGCGAGACTATTGAAGCCGGAATAGGGAGAATTAAAATCAAAATGATACTGACCTATTACTGTCTGCTGAAAATGGAAACCCCAATCGGAAGTATGCAAAAGTGTATCCTGCCCTGATGCAGAAGAGCATTTGATAATAATGAAAACAAAAAAAATTATTATTTTTCTTAGCATCGCGCAATCAGGGTAATACACACGCCAAGGATATCTCTTCTATCTGGGGAGAGAAAGTTGCCTAAAAACGAAAAAGCCCCGTGAAGGGCTTATTGAAAGCATTCAAATTTCCGAACAAGGAAATGAATGCTTTAATTTTGCCCCCTTGTAAGAGTTTTAGCACTGAATAACTTATTCTGAAAAATCAGAAAGCTGCATTATGTTAAGCCTTAATCCGGCAAAACCTGTTCTACCCATTGGCGTCTCTCGACATTTCCGGGCAGCAGCATATTTTCATTCAGTAGCCTCACCTAACAGGCGTTACTACAGGAAAAGAAAGACAATTGACTAATCTTTCAAGTTCCTTATGAGGATCAAATTAACAGGAATATCATCTTGCAAGATGATCCTTTGTCGGGGCGACACGATTCGAACGTGCGACCCTCTGGTCCCAAACCAGATGCGCTACCAGCTGCGCCACGCCCCGATTTTCATTCTGAAGAGCCAACTCCGTCGTATTTTTGACAAAGTTACTTTCAGACGGGCGGAAAACAGCACAACAAAGTGTATCGTTCTCCGTCAAACGTGCCGAATCAATTTATCAGACTATAATGACTAAATTTCTTTCAAATTTCGCATTTCTTACCTTTTTATCGATAGCTATTGTCTCCTGCTCGAAGAAGGACAGCCCAACTCAATCGGGTGGAGATACCGGGACGACACTTAATTCTTTCAAATTGGCAAGCGATGCGGATGCACCGGGAGTAGATCCGGCAAATGTTGAAGCTATATGGAATAGTGCAACAGCAATTTCAACGACTGTTTCACCGATGGGAGATAATTTTACCGGAAGCACAACGCCCTTTCCGGTGACAATCAAGTCGGTTGTCTCTTCAACAGATATTTATTTTTTAGTCCAGTACGCGGATGCTTCGCCTAATTATTTTAATCAGCCATTACATTTCAAAGGAGGTGATCCAAAAGCAGCATTGAACTGGACAGTTGATGCAACCACCTATGAAGATGGGGTAAGCTTGATTTTCGAAGATCCTCTGCATATGGGTAAGAGCGGTACAAAAACGTTTGCTTCTGATGGCTGCACTATGCTCTGCCATACAAGCCCCGGCGTCTTCGGAGATAAAGGTATGTTCTCTGAAACAGACGGGAGATATGATTTATGGTATTGGCATGCCGGTAAAGGTAACGGAAGTGGATATGCAGATGACAAAATGTCTATTGGAAATCCAAACTTTGGCATTGTTGAAGATGATATCAATGCGGAAATCTATCATAATAATGCTATTAATAATAGTCCGGGGTACTTCCCGTATGTAGTTGCCGGAGGCTCCAATCGTAATCTTGACAAGCAATATTTTATCGCGGAAGAAACCGCAAAACCTTTTGCAAGCGGAATAACAATTAATCCTGGAACAAGTAAAGCTTGGACAACAGATGACCTTGTTGCAGCCTACTCATTAGCACTGCCCGCTGACCCAACTAATGATTATTTTGATGTCAAGGCAAAGGGAAATTATTCAAATGGAGCATGGACTGTTAAATTTCAACGTAAATTATCCACCGGAAATGCCAATGATGTATCTTTCTCACATGGCAATACGTATCCCTTTTCGTTTGCTGTTCATAATAATAACTCACCGGGGAATCACTACGGAGCAGCAAGTACAGAGTTTAAGTTAATGATACCATAAATTCGGGAGAATTTTTTAGCGTTTGAAATACAACGCAATATCTTTCAGTTAATTTTATCAGGGATGCGATTTGATCTGAAGAGGCATCGGTATCCAGATCAAATCGTATCCTTATCTTTGTAAAGCCAACAGGTGTTTCTTTCGAGACCCCAAGTGTACCACGAAAATCTATTTCACCATCTGCACTGACAACTGCTTTTTTAAGGTGAATATTCATTGACGTTGCCACGGCATTCAGTGTGACTCCCGCACAAGCAACTAAAGACTCCAGTAACATATCGCCGGAGCAAATATCTTCACCACTTCCACCGGCAGCGGGATGAAGACCTGCTATAATCGTCGCTGATCTCGTATTGACTGTAGCAGTTACATTTTGTCCAAGTAAAGCTTCAGTGTGAAATGGAATCAATGCTGATTCCGGATGCTCACGGTACTGTGTTTTTAAAGGTGCCTGAATTGATCTGAGTTCTTCTGCTTCCATAAGTTAAATATCCGTTTCGTGATTATTACAATGGGATATTTCCGTGTTTTCGCCACGGATTTTCAACTTTCTTCGTCCGTAAAACCTGAAGCGAACGAATGAGGCGAATTCTGGTATCACTTGGCTCAATGACGTCATCAATATATCCACGCTCAGCAGCGACAAATGGATTTGCAAATCTTTTACCGTAATCTGCAACCAATTCATCTTCTCGCTTCTTCGGGTCTTCTGCCTCCGCAATTTCCTTCTTGAAAATAATCTCCACAGCCCCCTTCGCTCCCATGACAGCGATCTCAGCTGTCGGCCAGGCATAATTCATATCACCGCGAATATGTTTCGAGTTCATCACATCATAAGCACCGCCATAAGCTTTGCGTGTAATAACAGTGATTTTTGGGACTGTCGCTTCGGCAAAGGCATAGAGTAATTTTGCACCATGACGAATGATGCCATGCCATTCTTGTTCAGTGCCGGGTAGGAATCCGGGTACATCTTCAAAAACAATAAGAGGGATATTAAAGGCATCACAGAAGCGGACAAAACGTGCGCCTTTTGTACTTGCATCAATATCAAGTACACCTGCCATGACAAGTGGCTGATTAGCAATGATGCCAACGGACTCACCATTGATCCGTGCAAAACCTACAATAATATTCGGAGCAAATCCCGCATGAACCTCGAAGAAGCTTTCTTTATCTGCAACCTCTTCTATGACATGCTTCATGTCATATGCTTTGTTCGCACTTTCAGGAATAATAGAATCTAATTTTGAACAATGCCGATCGGGAGTATCATCTGTCGGGAGTATAGGTGCTTTCTCTTTATTATTCTGAGGAATATAGGTCATAAGTTTTCTTATGCCTTCAAGACATTCAAGCTCATTGGGACTTGCGAAATGTGCGACACCGGATTTTTCCGCATGAGTATCAGCACCACCAAGAGCTTCACTTGTTACATCCTCATGCGTTACCGTCTTCACAACATTTGGACCGGTAACGAACATATAGCTGGTCCCTTCGACCATCCAGACAAAATCCGTGATAGCAGGTGAATAGACTGCTCCACCGGCACACGGACCTAGTATCGCTGATATCTGGGGGATGACACCGGATGCAAGCGTGTTGAGTAGAAATATATCCGCATAACCACCAAGTGAGACAACGCCTTCTTGTATTCGTGCTCCACCGGAATCATTTAGTCCTATCACAGGAGCACCAACCTTCATTGCCATTTCCATAACTTTGACGATCTTCTCCGCATGTACTTCAGAGAGAGAGCCGCCGAAGACAGTAAAATCCTGGCTGAAAACAAAAACTGTTCTGCCAAATATTCTTCCACAACCTGTTACTACTCCGTCACCCAGAGGCCTTTGCTTATCAAGACCAAAATCATTAGACCTGTGACGAGCGAACATATCGAACTCCTCAAATGAACCTTCGTCAAGCAGAAGAGTTAAACGCTCACGAGCTGTGAGTTTTCCCTTTTTATGCTGGTCTTCAATTCGCTTCGCACCGCCACCTAGTAAAGCTTCGGCACGGAGTTGACTGAGAAGTTCTTCGTTTGATTGTGGGGGCATGAACTGAATAATTAATTTAGTTGTGCTTTGAATGATCCGTTTGTGATGGTCAAAGATCCACTTCCACCAACTTCAGGAAGTGTACCTGAAAATGTACCTTCAATGATCGGAGTGAGATTCGTTATAGTGATCTTGCCTGATCCGCTTCCATTCTTTGCTGTAAAACTTGAAGCACAGGTTCCACTAGATGGATTAACCACACAAAAAGTAATTTGTGAACTGGCATCTGAAGCAAGATCGATTGTATAAGGAAAAGCCCCTTGCTTTCCGATGATCATGGTAATAGATACCGAATCAAGACTTGTATTTCCCTGCTTCTTTAGAGATGCCTTGACCGTTACGGTCGTCGTTCCGTTGATCGCTTTTCCATTTATTGACTTAAAAGGAGAGCTGCCTACTGTGGCATCCATTTCACCAACAGCTAATACATTTGTGAAGGTAATAGTAAATATACCGCTTGTCCCTTTGAGACCATTAGCATCAGTGATTCGGATTAAAGCTTTTGTAGTAGCCACATTCGGAACATTCCAATTAAAATAGTTTACATCTGCGTTCATATTCCCTATCAGCGACCAATTCACCCCGTTATCCAGCGAGTATTCGATTGTTTTTGATGAAGCGATTCCTGTCCCACTCCAACTGATCTGGAAATTTTGTGTCCCACCTTCAATAACTGCATTTGTAGAAGGGGTGGCAATAATGATAGAGGGGGTAGTATTAGTACCTGTAGTGGAGTCTTTGCTGCAACCTGTCACAAGGATAAATGCAAGGGCAAACAATGCAAAAACACCATAAAAATATTTTTTATAATTAATTTTCATTCGATTATAGATGATAAGGTTAATTTATTGATTCTAATTTAGAAAGGGGCGTAGAATTCTCCATCAGAAATCGTTACCGTTCCTGAGCCTGCAATATTTTGGAACGTACCTGAAAATGTACCTTGTACATTGTCATTGTCGGTTACGCTGGTAATCTTCATCGAGCCAGAGCCTATTCCCTGTTGTACCTTATAGTTGAAACATGTTCCATTTGGCTGAAGAATACAGTATACCATTTCAGAATTTAAGTCAGATGCAAAATCGATCGTATAGGGGGGAATACCTTTTTTAGTTGCAACAAGTGTTATAGATACTGAGTCTTTCGTGCCGTCTGTAGTCGGAACAGATGCAATAATGGTATATTTCGATCCGTCATCGGTCACTTGTGAATTTTTCGTATAGAATGTACCATAACCACTTATCGTGGCTTGCATTTCCCCACGAAGAAGAGGCGTAATCGGTGTGAGTCCATTATTATTTCCGCAAGCTGCGAAAAGAATTGCTAAAGATAAACAAGCAAATGTCGTAACAAGAATCTGGAAGTACTTTTTTTTCATAATGATGAGATTAGTAAAAATTATTCAATAATGCCTCCGGCAACGACATCGTCGCCTTCATAAAGAACAACAGACTGTCCCGGAGTAATCGCTCTGCGGGTATCTTCAAATATAACACGAAACTTGTCCGCTCCATAAGGAAACACCTTTGCAGGTGCGCCTTCATCTTTATAACGGATCTTTGCTGTTACCGGTAATCCTTCAGATGGCAGATCGGAATACTTCACCATATTGATTGACGATGCGATTAATTCTGAGTCAAAAAGATCGGCATCGTCTCCAAGAATAACAGTATTGTTAAGCACATTTAGTCCAGTAACATATAACGGTTCAGGATGAGACGGAATACTTAAGCCAAGGCCTTTACGCTGTCCGACTGTATAGAATGGAACACCATCATGTTCACCAACGATATTACCCTCAAGCACAAACTTCCCATGTGGAGTTTTTTCCGAAAGATTACTTACATTATCCCTGAGAAACCTCCGATAATCATTATCCTGCACAAAACAAATTTCATAACTTTCCTTTTTCCCTGCGATCGGAAGATCATTTGCATAAGCAATTTCTCTGATCTCCTTTTTTGTGTATGGAGTAAGAGGAAAAAGTGTACGCCTAAGATCATCGTTCCGAACAGACCAAAGGGCATATGATTGATCTTTGGTCAGATCTTTCGAACGTGAAATAATCATCCGGCCATTTTCTTCTCGTAAATTTACATAATGACCCATTGAAATAAACTCGCAATTCAGTGCATCAGCTTTGCGAAGCATTGCAGCCCATTTAATTTCACGGTTACATTTGACACATGGATTCGGAGTTTTTCCTTCGAGGTAGGTTTCTTTAAAGTAATCAATGATCTTACCACCAAATTCCTCAGTCATATCAGAAACATAATGAGGAATACCGAGTTGTATTGCAACTCGGCGCGCATCGTTTATTCCGTCAAGTGAGCAGCATGAAGTGTCATTTGCCGGATTTGATCCTGCAATATCATCATAGTTATAGGTCTTGATGGTCATTCCTATCACTTCATGCCCTGCTTGTTGCAAAAGCCATGCAGATACCGATGAATCAAGTCCTCCGCTCATTCCGAGCAATACTCTCGCCATGCGGAAACTAACGTTTTATGGACAAGGCGGGTTCGTCAGGTCTTAAGTTTGCAACATGCACCTATTCTTTTCGTACTAATCTCTGTTACGGACTAAAGACCACTAACTAACGACTACTCATGGGCTCCATCATCTATTGGGGACTTCTCCGGTTTGCACTTGTCCTTATAGGGCTTTGGCTTGCCCGTGGCTATGTTGAAAATTACGGCGACTGGTGGACATTTTTCTTTTTTTCAGTGATGGCAGTTGTCCTCTATCCGGCGCAGCTTCAATATAGAAAACATTTTTCCAGAGTTCGAAGGATCGAACAAAATGTCATGTGTGCTTCATGCAGACATTATGCCGCAGATGAAGCCCTCTGCACTGCGTTAGATGAAGCTGTTACGACGCTTCACATTCCTTGCGAAGGAATGATGTGGGAAGGAAAAAGATAAGATCAAAATTGCTCCAAATACGTATCTAACATCTCCTTAAATTCAGGTTTTACTTTTACCACATCGTTGACGTTTGCAAGTGCATAGATCTGAAGCCCTGTTTCTTTTTCAAAAACTTCTTTTGCTGTTAATGTACTTCCTTCGGCAGGTTCAGCTCGGTCAAAGGCTATAATGAATCCAAGCGGTTCACACCCTGCTTCGCGTAATTTCTGTATCGCTTCATACTTTGTACCCCCTGTAGTGATAACATCATCAACGATGACGGCTTTATCCCCGGATTTGATCACGCCGAGGAATGCACTTGCATCGCCATGTGTCTTCGCCTCTTTACGATCACTTACCGAGCGAATGTCTGAGCGAACGCTATCAGCCAATGCGACAGATGTTGATACGGCAATAGGAATACCTTTATATGCTGATCCGAAAATAACTGTTGCATCAGTAAATTTCTGTTCAACCTGCAATTTTTCGGCAAACAATCTCCCCAGCGTTGCAAGCTGTTTGCCGGAGCATAGTTTACCGGTATTAAAAAAGTAGGGTGATTTACGTCCGCTCTTAAGTGTAAAGTCACCAAATGTGAGCACGTCTTCGTTAATAAAAAATTCTATCGCACGTTGTTCAAGAGTTTTCATTTTATTAATATTATTTAATCTTCTTCTTCCATTTCATCCCTTGCCATTTCCAACTCGCTTGCTGCATGAAGATCATTTGCTTTGCGTGCTTGGGCTATCCCATTTTTATAACAGATTTGAGCCTTCTCTTTTTCCTTTATTTGCCTGTAACAATCGGCTAGTTGGTAGTATGTTGCTACATAGCCAGGATCATGAGCAATAAGAGCTTCGAACATTTCTGAAGCTTTCGCAAAATCTTTTACTGAAAGATATTCCAAACCTATGGCATAGCGGGTGAAACTATCATTCGGATCGGCTTTGAGAAATTCCTGAAGTTTTTCAAGTCTTGTCATGCAGTTTCTTTTATGATTTGAGCGTGGTTGAGCAATTCCTCATATTGGAGATTTCTTAACACCGGAGCGATCTTAGACGTTACTCCGACTGAAACAAGTGTCATACATCCCCCAAAAACAACAGATGGAACAACCTTCATCAGCTTCGCAGCGACTCCAGATTCAAATGCACCAATCTCGTTTGATGATCCGATGAACATCATGTTTACCGCCTCAACCCTACCCCGCATTTCATTAGGTGTCGAAAGCTGCAATAAGGTCGAACGAATGATCACACTAACAGAATCGAATCCTCCTCCGATTGCGAGCATACATACTGAGAGAGCAACACTTTTTGAAATACCGAAGACGATAATAGTTAATCCGAATCCGATCACTGCAATAAAAAGTTTTTTTCCAACTGCACCTTTGAGCGGACGGTGTGCCATCCAAAATGCAACGAGCACAGCTCCAATGGCTGGTGAAGCGCGCAATATGCCAAGCCCTTGCGGACCGATAACCAGTATGTCACTTGCATAAACCGGAAGCATTGCCACAGCACCACCAAAAAGGACAGCAAAAAGATCTAGCGATAAGGCCCCAACAATAACTTGATTTTTAAAAACAAATTGTATCCCTTTTTTTAAACTATCATAAATTGTCTCTCCACTCTCCGATGAGGCAACCGGCTGACTGGGAATAAACCAAATTAACAATGTGCCTATGAATGTAAGTGACGCTGATATGGCATATGTGCCTGTTGCTCCCATAAATCCATATAGCAAACCTCCTAAAGCGGGACCTGCAATAGCCGCAAGCTGCCATGAAGAACTTCTCCATGCCGATGCATTTGGTGCATGGTCCTGCGGTACGAGCAAGTAACTGAATGCAATGATTGACGGAGCAAGCAAACCTGATTCAAGACCACCTAAGAAAAGGATTATGTAGAATGGTGCGGTTCCGTAGGCAGCATATACTTCGTGAATATTTAGTGAAATAAAGAGGAGTGCAATAGTATTCAATATCAACAAATAAAGCATAACTAAAGCAATAGTACGCCTATTCTTTCTATCGCTGATATGTCCACCATAAAGTGAGATCGTTATTGCCGGAATGGCAACGCACAACCCAACCAAACCAAGTGAAAGAGGATCCTTTGTCAGGGAATATATCTGCCAAGCAACAGCTACATCAAATATTTGAAATCCGATATTATTAACTAAACGCGTAAGGATATAGAGACGGAAATTCCGAACGCGGAGCGCGGCATAAGGATCGTGTTTCTGCTTGGTATTAGTCATACAAATAAAAAAAAGCTAACAGTAGATTTTGTACTGTTAGCTGTCGGCTTGAAAATCGCTCGCCATCTGTAAGCCGAATTCTGTCTGGTCTTTATGATTAAATAAAGAGAGGCGATCATTGATCTGATGCGACCTACCCGAAGCCATTACCGCGGGCAGCGGCTGTTTACCCGAAGGCAAACTGACTTCTTACATGGTCTTGCTCCGCGCGAGGTTTATCGTGACTGCTTCGGTTGCCCGAAACACGGTGGTCTCTTACACCGCCTTTTCACCCTTTCCACTTTCCGAAAAAAAAAGTGGTGGTTTATTTTCTGTGACACTGTGCTGTAGGCAATATATTCTCAGCGTAGTGATTATTCATTGCCTCCCGAACTTGAATGATAAATCATCTTGTCCGGCACGCTGCCCTGCGGAGTTCGGACTTTCCTCATCCATTGCAAGCAATGAACGCGATCACCCAATGACGAGCAAATTTTTGTGATTTTAATCTTCGGTCTCTTGTTCCACTTCATGATTCACGGGTTCCGGCTCACCATCGATAGCAGTACCGATAACTTCACCGACGATGATACGTCCGCAATATTCGCAGACAGTATGCTTTAATCCACGATTGAGTTCAAGAACAAGTTGGCGAGGAACGGCATTGTAACATCCCCCACAGACTCCGCCACGCAATGCTACTACTGCAACACCGCTCTTGGCAGGACGTACCCGCTCATAAATACTTAAGTAATTTTGAGTGATCTTTGGTAGAATTTTCTTGCGTTCACCTTGAAGCTCTTTTTCTTCAGCAGCAGTTTCTGCCATCATTTGCTTTAAGAGCTTTTCAGAATCTTCAAATTCTTCACGCATTTCTGTAAGTTCTTTGCGCAACTCTTCAGCTTCTGCTTTACCATTTTCAAGTTCGATACTGATGCGTCCCATGCGGTCGCCATCTTCACGAAGCCTTCTATCGGCATCTTCGATCTGAAAACTGATGGCATCATATTCGCGAGTTGTTTTTACATCGAACTGCTGACCTTTATATTTATCAAGTTTTTCCCGAAGGTCGGTACTGACACCGGTGATTCCCCGCATTTCTTCTTCATTCATCGCAATACGACTATCCAGATCAGCGAGAATAGCTTCTCTATCTGCAAGAATTGTGCGTAATTCTGCTACACGTTCGGGTAACTCTCCACGACTTGCAACGAGCTCATCAATGTGGGAATCGATCTTCTGTAACTGATACAAACTGAGTAATACTTCGTTCACGGTTGTTCTTCTTTATGGTAATAACTGACAACATTCGGACAAACTGCCGATTGTATAACGAGCGATTGAGGTAATTCGTTATGCAAATTTACGACATTACGGACGGCTTCAACTGCTTTTAGCATTCCTGAGGTTACAAAGCGTTCAGTCTCCGCATGCCCGGCATCTACTAAAAGCATATTATCATGCAATGCCCTGTAAAATTCGTGGTACCGAATATCACCTGTAATAAAAATATCAGCTCCTTGAGATCGAGCCGCAGAATAGTATTCCATACCTGCACCACCAACCATTGATATTTTCTTATAATTCTTTTTCTTCACTCCATTATGCCGTAGAACAGGAGTTCCGAATGCTTTAGATATCAAGTCAAGTGCATCATCAAAGTTCTTCGATTCATTCCATAGCCCTATTGATCCCATGCCAAATTTAGGATGAGAATTAATAAGAGGGTAACGGTCGTAGGCAACTTCTTCGTAAGGATGTACTGCCTTCATCACCTCAATAACTTTTGCAGTATTCCACCTTTCGCAGAGCATCTCAAGCCGTACTTCATCTACGGACTCACGAACAAGAGGTTTCCCGATTGTAGGATTTGATTCATTATTCCCGCGGAATGTACCGCTTCCCACTGAGGAGAACGAGCACTCATCATAGTTGCCAATATCACCTGCTCCTGCGTTCCACATTGCTTCCCTGACGGCTTCGGCATTCATCTTTGGAACAAAGACGACAATCTTTTCAAGTAGTTCAGGAAGCGGAACAAGAGGCAGAGCAGAGCTAAGCCCCAAGGCATCAGCCATCAAACGAGTCGTGCCGAATTCCGGATGGGTGTCGAACGCTGTATGGATGACATAAAGAGAGATGTCATTCTTTACGAGTCTTCTGACTAATGACCCAGTTCTTGTACTATCGGAGACAGAAGCGATATTTGAGAAAATGAGGGGGTGGTAACTGACAATAAGATTTGCTCCTACTCTGATTGCTTCGTCAACAAC
>Ga0206887_10132_pt1 | contig 18089 bp, 16 predicted proteins | sample Alteio_BWOrgHeat_89_FD_153248 | JGI IMG/M metagenome (GOLD analysis project Ga0206887, IMG submission 153248) | Enriched cells from forest soil in Barre Woods Harvard Forest LTER site, Petersham, Massachusetts, United States - Alteio_BWOrgHeat_Nextera3 ...
AGCATTTTATCTTTATGCCATGTGGGTCGGTATCGGCGCAACGGGCATTATGGAAATGGTCCGTGCGAAGAAGAAAAATGCCGATGATGAAAGCACAGATTTTGCTGTCGTAACAGGCGAAGGAAACGTCGCACTTATCGGCGGCACGTTGCTTGCAGCGATGGTGCTTGTTCCGCTCAATCAATGCGTTGGTTTAGCAGGAATGGCAATGGGAAAATCTTTCGACCAGACTTCGAAGTGGCGGGAGTACTCGCGATCGCATAATAATATTCCGTTGGAGTATGCTTACAATGTATTGCAAAGCTGTGAACAAGATGCAATTCTTTTTACAGCAGGTGATAACGATACATTCCCACTTTGGTGTGCGCAGGATGTTTATGGCATTCGTCGTGACGTGCGCATTGTCAATCTTTCGCTTGGTAATATGAGCTGGTACATCAAGCAATTGAAAAAAGATGCATGGGGCGTCGGCAAGAAAGTTGATCTTCCGGGAATCACGGATGAGATGCTGAGTTTGCCGGAAGATACTCCCGGAGGCATGTCATACTATGCCGGAAAGTTAACGCCGAATCCTATCAAGATCACGGCGGCAACGATGCAGAGATTTACAGGGAATCCGAATGCCACCGATGGTGTGATGCAATGGAATTTCCGCGGTGAAATGCAGCGTGGCAAAGATGATTACATCGTGATGGTTGCCGATCAGCTTGTGAAGTCCATCGTCGAAGGAAATATCAACGGACGTCCGATCTACTTTGCACCATTCGTTCAGGATAATTATCTTGTCGGCTTGCGTCCGTTCGTTCAATCAGAAGGAATGGCACAGCGTGTGACTCCGGTCATGCAATCAGGCGGCGGTCCGCTTGGTCCGATCAAAGAAGATGTCTGTGCTGCATCGGTTTTCAATCTTGTCTCAACTCCTGTTCTGACACCGCATCGCGGGTATTTGCTTGGTACATTCCGCGATCCGGAAGCACGTTGGAGCAACGAAGACCGCACAAACTATCCGCCGTTCTTCTCATTCGAAAGAACGTTCTATGCACTTGCCGAACATTTCGCAACTGCCGGGAAGATCGATATGGCAAAGAAGACACTCGATCAATTGGACGCGACGATTCCACCGGAGCGCGTTCGCTATGACGATCAGATCATGCCGCTTGTTGCCCAGCTTTATAACCGCATTGGTTATGGCGAGAAAGGCAAGAAGTATTCGAAGTTAGCGCTTGGCGATCTCGAAAAAAGCGTATGATGAAGCTATTGCAACTCCGAAGCTTACCAATCGCGAGATGCAGTCTGCAATGCAATACGTGCAGGGCTTGATGAGTGCAGGCGAAGTGGAAAAGGCGCAGACCGTTCTTCAGCAGGTCATGCAAAAAACGCCCGATCAGAATGCTCAGGGATTGCTTGGAGTTCGCATGGATCAGGTAAATGCGATGATGGCAGAGAAAAAAGGCGATAAGAAAAAAGCCGTACAACTCTGGGATCAGTTCTTTGCCAAATACGGGCAGGCGATCGATAACAGCGGAGCAGAATTTGCAGCTGAATTCACTCCTGTCAGAGAGCACCTTGCCGAGCTAAAGAAAGAACTTGGCATGGCACCTGCCGGCGATAGCAGTGCAGCGAAAAAAGATTCGGTAAAGAAAAAATAAATGAATTACAGGTGAAGAATTGTGAACTGAGAGATCAGTTCACAATTCTTCATTCGTAATTACTAACTCGTAATTCCTCAAGTAAGTGTACCTTTCTCTCATTATTCCTGCGTATAAAGAAGCGGAGCGCATCGAGAAAACACTCGATACCATCTTCGCATATTTTTCCGCCACGAATTATGATGCCGAAGTCATCGTCGTAGATGACGGTTCACCGGATAACTCCGTTGATGTGATCCGCAATGCTTTTGCGAAGCGCCCTGCTTCGGCAAAAAAAGTCGAAGCGCGTATGGTCGAACTTGGCACCAATGCCGGCAAAGGCGCAGCTGTCCGTGCCGGAATGCTTGACGGAACTGGAGCCATCAGGATTTTTACCGATGCCGATCTTTCCACACCGATCCACGAAGTTGAAAAAGTCATCCGCGCTATCGAAAATGAAAAGTTCGATGTTGTTGTCGGCAGCAGAGCACTTGAAGGCAGAAAACTTGTGAAGGTTCATCAGCCGATCTACCGCGAAATGATGGGTAGATTTTTCAATATGCTTGTGCAGGTATTCGTGCTCCGTGGCATCAAAGATACACAATGCGGCTTCAAAGGTTTTCGCGGCGAAGCAGCAGAGAAATTATTTTCGAAACAGAAAGTGATGGGGTTTTCCTTTGATGTCGAGATACTTTATCTTGCAAAAAAAGATAATTACAAAATAAAAGAAGTTGCCGTCGAATGGTACAATGACGAGCGCACAACGGTCGGTGCATTAAGCGATTCAGCAAGAATGTTCTTTGAACTTCTGCGCATCAGAAATCTTCATAAGTAAGTTGGGGAGTTGGGTAGTTGGTAGTTTAGGAGCAGGGAATTCTCTCCCAAAATATCAGGTTACTCCTTCAACATCAACTTCACTTTTTCGGAGGATTTCGTCATGAAAAAGATCATCGTTCTTCTTGTAGTTTTCTTCTTGATATCTGCTAATAATCTTACAGCACAAGTACGAGTGATTCCCTCGCCTAATAATGGATTTCAAATTGATAGTCCCGTCCAACAACGACTGAATCTTCAACAAATTTGGAGATTTCGTCCAAGGTTTATGAAGATCGATCCCGAAATGCTTATTCAGCGCCAAGAGGTAAATACAAATACCGATCCCGGTATGATATGGAAATCGGATAATTGGAATTGCGATCCGAAAATGATCATACAAATGGATAATTCCGGAGCAGTGAGATCCTGCGAAATGCCGGATTTATTGAACCACTTTAATCTACAATATCATCTTTCTCCGTTGTATGTGAATCCCCCGGAAAAACTTCAGATAGGCCGCTAAAATAACCCAACAAATTTTCTTAAATAGGGCGGACTTTTTCAGTCCGTCCTTTTTTATTTACCCACGGTAGCCGCAGGATTTATTCTACGGACGCGTCCGCACACAGAATAAAACCCTGCTTTTACCTGGTAGGTATGCACTGCCAATGCTTGATCTTTCAGCTTTTTTTTTCAATTGTCAATGAACGAAGGGGTAGTTGTTAGTCTTTAGTTGTTAGCAGAGGGGAGTTTGGGAGAATGTCTGAACCAGGATTTACAGGATCATAAGGATTAAGAAGATTTAATTTTCTATACCCTAAACCCTATACTCTTCTCTACTTTGGTAGCGAATACAAAAGAATGTCATTGCGATGTACATAGCAATCTAGAATACTAATCTCGTCACAATAATACTTATTGGAATAGCTTTAAGACCCTTAACTAAGAACCCTAACTAAGAACTAAGAATTGAACCCTGAACCAGTTTGGTAGTTGGTAGTTTTGTAGTTTGGTAGCATGTCTGAACCTGGATTTGGGTAGATTACAGGATTAAGATGATTGAATTCCTATATCCTACACCCTTAGCTAAGAACCCATAACTAAGCACTAAGAATTAAGAACTAATGAATTGACCGTTTGACCGTATCCGGCAGCTGAAGCCTACGGTCAGGTGACTCCAGCATATACCGGGAAATAAAGGAAACTCACATCCAGATCGATTAACCATTACCTACTTTCCATTTTTCTTTTTTAGAGGCGCCCAAGTGGAGAATCCGGTTGCCATGCCGGATAAAAACACCAAAGTAGTGTAAGGCGGGATGTGTTTCAGAATGCAAATATACGAAATTTTTCACCTTTTGTCAAGTATCTAATCGAAAATATTTTTAAAATTGTTGAATATGAAGCAGAATAGCCATATATTTTTTATATATTTTAAATAATTTTATGAATTATAGAAATTCTTAGTTGGGGAGACTATATAATTTTGGAGTAAAAAGTGATACTGATTACCATTTCTCACTGAAACTCAAAACGGTTTACAGCGGTCCATTTTGGAAACAATATCAAAAGTTTGTATCTTTGCACCGCATCCCATTTTACTTTTTTAAAAAGAACCCTACTATGAAGATTTTATTCGTGCTCACATTATGTATTTATTTAATCGGTTGTGCGAAGAAGGAATTAAAGGAATCAACTGATACTCCTTCCGCACCTGTTGTAAATTTTTACAAATTTGTTACTGCCGGAGATTCAGCAGGTGTAATAAATAGCTTTGCGTCAACTCTGCGTGAACAATTCTTATCCGATAAAGATACAACCACAGTAAGGCACATGCTTGAGAATTGGAAGGGCGTTCATGCTGATGTTAAAGTAAAGGATGTGAAAATAGATAGCACCACTCCTAATCTTGCCAAGATATATATTCGTGCGGTCTATACGGGCAAAACATTGCCTGTTAGTGATTCAATATTCTTCTATGTTATCAAAGAGGATAATGAATGGAAACTCAGTTCTTTAATGCCCCATAGAGACGAACCCAGACACTAAGCAGAAAAAAACAGAACCTGGATTTACAGGATCAAGATGATTTGAATTTTAATATACAATACACTCTAAATACAACCTAAATCCTATACCCTGTGCAGAGCAATGCAACTATACGAAATAAAATAGCATTTGTCAAGCCCCCAAACGCATTTTTTATTAATAATTTATCAATAAAGCTGAAATTTATTTGTTTAAAATGATTTTAGTTGTATACATGATTGTAGTTTTTGAGGAAAACACAACTTCATAGAATCCAGAAGAAAAATCCTTTACTGGCAACGAAGCCACATTTTTTATTTCTTTTACAACTTGTCCGGTTGCATTGTAAAAAATTATTTTATCAATACTATTGTCAACATTGTTGAATTGAATGTTGTCATTAACAATCGAAACAGTTGGTGTTTGTTTTGGAACATCATTTGTCTTGACTGCACTTGCAAAATCAGACAATGGGATTCTCCATAAACCACCTGCTGAGATCGAACCTGTTACATAAGCACCTGCAAATAAATAACCGTCGTTAATAGCAAAAGCGTCAATTGAAGCAGAGTCTGGTAATCCAGTATTTAATACATTCCAATTCTCACCACCATCAGAGGAATATTGAACACCATAATATCCTCCGGTAAAAATAAGATCATTGAATGTAATAAATGTACGTGCTGTAAAATTTATGTTGTGAATCAGCGACCAAGTATTTCCATTGTCAGTTGAGCGAATTAAACTACCATACATTTCAACGATTATCAATGAATCTAAAGCTGTCATTGCATAAACTTCACCGCCCAAAGAATCCGTAGATGTAAAAATATGCTCCCATGAATCTCCATTATTTGAAGAGCGATAAATATTTCCATGATCGTTTGCGGCAAAAACAAAGTTTGTATTTGCTGTCACTGCCGAACATGATACATCATCACTATGATGAAGAAATGTCATTTCACCATAGGTTGTATCTGGGAATTGCCATGTTGCACCACTATCTGTAGATCGAACTAATGACCATGTACTTGTAGATCCAAAAATATAATTGTTATGAATTACAAATGAAGTAATTCGTTGTGATGTCCCGTAGGGTTTCCAGTTGTCGCCGTTATTAGTTGAAAGATACAAACCGCCTGAATAAAAAGCTCCTCCCAAAAGTTTGTCCCCAAATGAACAAAATGAAAGAACAGATGGAAGAGAAGACAAACCGTTATTAACAACATGCCAAGTATTTCCATCATCAGAAGAACGGGATGCGCCATTGTCCGCACCTGCAAAAAGATAACCATTATGCACTATCAGAGCATTTGGAGACAATGGGCAATTTGTAGGAATCCACTGTGGATTTTTAGAAAGAACCACCTGCGCGTTTACACAGGTGGTATCTATCATTACAATAGCTAATAAAACGAAAATAATATTTTTTATCATCGTTTCTATTTAAGAATATGAAAGCTTTTTGATTGGGTAAACCCTGAACCCGAAACTCTACAAATATACGTACCGGAAGCAAGTTGATTAAGCGGTGACGTTATCGTGTTCCATCCTACGTTCGCTCTGTCTTCTGTGTGCGTTTCCATTAGTCTTCCGAGTATATCGTAAATTTCCATTTTTGGATGTTCAATATCTTGATTGGTTAAATATTGAGCATTAAGAAGATTACCTGTTAAATCAACGGATACAATTAAAGACTGATTCCCTGATGATTGCGATTGCTGTTTGACACCACTGTAAGCTAAATTACGTCTTCCAAATACAGTAAAATTAACACCCATCATGCTATCGGCAGGAATATGACCTATATGAATTGTTGGCTTTTGTGTTGCACTATCAAATGCCCAAACATCATACTGCGCTGTAATAACAACAAATGTGGTGCTGTCGGAGTGAAATATTCCTTCCATAAGTCCAAGCGTATCTCCACCTTTTCCGTCGGCTATTCTACTCCAGCCCGTTTCCCAATTGTCAGTCGCAAAACTCCATCCACTTTTAGAACCTATACCACCACTTCTACCCCAAGCAAATAATGGAGCATCACTTGTTATATCATAATGAGATGTATCTATATAACACTTTCTTGATATAGTTCTTACTTTCGCATAATAATAAGTTGGGTAAGCAAAGCCTGAATTACTTAACAGAAATTGCCATTTTGAATTTTTCACTAATGTTGTAAAATTTTGTGTTGTATCCAACACTCGATCTTGAATATTTGGCGAGTAACATATCTGGAAAAAATATCCTGAAGAATCAGGCGACCACGCACTGGAATCTAAGTTATCTTCAAAATGATAATGTGTTAGAAAATACATATTATCGGTATATCGTGCTGGAGTTTGATCCAACATTTGGAAAGCATGCCCAATATCAAGATGTCCATAGCCTCTCTCTCTCTTTGCCAAGACAAGACACCAGCAGGACGATATGCAGACGCTTTTAAAATTCCAGCGACATCTTCTGGTTCAAGTTTATTTATAGTATCATTAATAAAATGTGAAAGTATTAGACCAGCAGAACCTGCTACGTGAGGTGCAGATGCTGATGTTCCTCCAAAGCCACGAAATGTATGCAATGGATGTGTGATTTCCATATCAGCACTATCTTGTTGAACATTTGCAATAGTAAATGTTTCATTCCAATTTCCACCATCATTACTATTAGAACATTTATAATGATAGCCAAGTAAATCTGTTCCCATATCATCACCATTGGTTGGATCACCAGCAGGTGCTATTATATCCATTGTGTTTCCATAATTCGCAGTTGGTATTCTTGTTCTGTTTGGCTGACTTCCTCCGACTGCAATTATCCAAGGTTCTTCATAGTCAACGGGCCACGTTATCGGCCCGTGTGCATCAATTGATTCATCAAGTCCATTGAAATATATTGGCGGTTTAGCTTCACCCATTGCCGCAGTTTGAACTACACCATTCAAAAAAGCAAAATTTACAGCACCATGTAAAGAAACCTTCGAATCTCCAGCATGTGCACCGCCACGAAATAGATCTACACACGAGTTAACAAGATGTACACCAAATCCATAATTTGAACTATCACTTTTTGCAGATGCTTCAAAAAGTGCAGCAGTCAGATCACTATAGTCTGCTTTACTTGCAGCAAGTATTACTAAACTGCATCCGGTTCCTTCATCTACTGAACCTGATGAATCAGTTGGCAGCACACCCCAACCACCTGCAATGCCTGCTACAGAAGTCGGATTACGATTCGTCAATGCTCCCATAATTCCCATACACGGTGTTCCATGACCTTGATGAAGTCTTATGTCATCCATTACATGACCATTATAAACAGAAAATTGTGCACCAGCTTTTACATGAAACCCTGCACCTATTCCACCGCTTAAATCTGAGTCCATATAGTCTACTCCAAAATCAAAGTGGGACAAGGTTATTTTAGGATTCCCAATTTCATAATCCCATGCTTGTCCCGTATGAATCATACTATCCTGATCCCACTGACATTTGTCATGTAATAAATGGCTGTCATTTGGATGACGCAACATTACTGCACCTTGATAATCTGGTTCAGCAAAAAATATGTCATTGGAATACTCTGTTGTAAGAAGATAAGAAAGCATAAGTGAACTGGTTGTGGTATCGAAATTCAAAAGCATCCAGTTATAATGATCGCAACCTATTGTATCACCACGACGGGTTATTGAGTATTTGTCAGCCGGACTTGCAGTTGTTAGTCTTCGTAAGTAATGACCACCTGCTATTAAAAGAAAATGTTTCAAGGCTGAGTCGCGTACAATGTTATTTGAAGAATCAAAATAAAAGCATTGCGTTTTTAAAAAATATCTAAGAGAATCCGGAAATCCACGATTTGAATCACATGGCAAAGAAGGAAACGAAAGAATTTGCTCACCGCCTTTTCCATGATGTGTTTTGAATGGATCATAATACCAATCAATATATGGTTGCATCAATTTACCATAATCAAGAGCATTTTCACGGAAGCGAATAATTAACTGTCCTTTAAGAATTGTATTATCTAATCCTCGTTGAACTGGAATTTGGATTCCAGATTCGTTTGCAATCCAATATGTTGTTGTATCAGATGGAAAAGAAAATTGTGCAAAAGAACTATTATTAATCAAGCACAACAAGGCAAACAGAATGATCGAAGAGAAACGAGACATTATTTTCATTTTTATCTCCTTGGTTTAGATGAAAGGAATACATTAAGAAACTCTTACAATTTTATATTATAATGTAACTAATGCGTTTGAGTAGTCACAAAGTGACATTATTAGAGAATTTATTTTTCTGCGGTTTATTGCATGTGTCATATATGGTATTAATATTTCAAGCAATTATACAGTATGTTTGCAAAATACAATTTATTTTATCAAACTGATTATATATAATATACCATATATGGTATTCGTCTTTTGGGCAAATATACGCATATTTGTAGCAGATGGACATAAAAAGAATTGCCGGAGATAACATACGTGGATTTCGATCACATTTAGGATGGTCACAAGAAAAACTTGCCGGGAAAACCGACCTATTCTACACATACATTGGCAAGGTTGAAAGAGCCGAAGCAACAATCAGTATCAGCAATCTCGCAAAGATCGCCAAAGCATTAAAAGTTGAAACTCATGTCCTTTTGATCAAGGATTCATACAAAGAAATTTAGCCGCCGAAAATCCAAAGTTGCTCATTACTAGTTGTTAAGTTACTGTAGGGGACTCTCATAAACTCTGCCATTCAGGGTCCATATCTCTTTCATGTCGTAATTTTGCCTGAATTCATTTTGCAGTATATCATGGCAAAACAGACATCTACGGTTAGGACGAAGACTTTACCATCAATTACCATTCCGCGCATCTCGCCGCTTGCAGTGCTTGGCATCTTGCTTGGGCTTGTGCTTATCTTTTATTCGCCTATTCTTTTTGGCGGGAAATTTCTGTGGGAGGATTTCGTCGAGCAGGAATTCCCGTTCCGCACGCTTGCCACTTCAAGCCTTGCCGCCGGGCATATTCCGCAATGGAATCCGTATGTATTTTCGGGTATGCCGTTCATCGCCGATATTCAGGTGGCGTTCTGGTATCCGGTAAATATGCTGCAATCGTTCTTTGTATCAGGTGGGCATCTCTCACCTGTGGTGATGCAATGGTTTATCCTCATGCATTATTTCGTTGCCGCAGCAGGAATGTATCTTCTCGTAAAAAATATTTTCCAGACCGATGATCTCTCCGCAATGTTCGCAGCGATCATCTATGCCTTTAGTGGCTATCTGACCGCACAGCCGATGCATCAGATGATCGTCTATCAGCTTGCGCTTTTTCCATTTGTTGTGATGCTGTTTTTGAAGGGCGTCAATTCGTGGAAGCATTCAATCGGTGCAGGGCTTGTGCTTGGCGCGATGTATCTTGCCGGTCATCCGCAGACTTCACTTTACCTGATGCTGTTTCTCGGCTTGCTTGCTGTCTATGAAATTGTCTATCGCATCCGCAATAAAGATGCAGAAAAATTAACGGCATTAACGGTTGTGCGAATGGCTGTCCCTGCAATTATTGCAATTGGTCTTTTTGCAATTCAGCTTCTGCCATCACAAGAACTTGCTGCTCTTTCACGCCGTGATGTGATCACGTTTGAGAAATCTGTGGAAGGCTCGCTGAGTTTCGGACATCTTGCAACCCTTATCCTGCCGCGTCTATTCGGTGTGACTGATGCACTGCGCGAAGCCAAGGTACAATATTGGAACGGTCCATATTATCTTTCATGGGAGACGATGTGTTACATCGGAGTTCTCCCTCTGCTTTTTGCAATTGTTGCAGCATTTGGCGGAAAAAGAAAATATGTTTCGTTCTTTGCAGGTATGAGTTTGTTCGCTGTACTTTTTTCACTCGGCGATCATTTCTTCCTCTACAAAATATTTTTCCAGCTTCCGCTCTTCGATAAACTCCGCACACCAGCGCGTATGATGATGGTGTTCACTTTCGCCATGAGTGCACTTGCAGGAGTTGGTCTATCACAAGCAATCCGAAGAGAACTTCCTGCGCGAACGAAAAATATTATTTTCGGATGTATGGCAGTTTTCGGACTTATCTGGATCGCCGCACTTGCAGGGATGTTCACGCCGCAATCATTTATGGCAGGCGCACCTCAGGAAGCATCGGCTTCGATCTCATGGTCGGCGGGGCTTGCTGCATTGCCGGTGTTATCGATGCTCTTCATCGGTTTTTTGTTGATCCAAAAAAAGGTTGGAGGTATGCCGCTTGCTCTTGGTGTGATCGCGCTGACGGCAATAGAATTATTCAATTACGGAATGGGCATCAATGCTTCGAAAGAAGATCCGCGTGTTGCGTATTCAGAACAACCCGGACTTGTTGAGCAAATAAAGACCGATCAAGCAAAGGAATTATCACGCGCAAGGATCAGATCGCAACATGCCATGCTACTGAAACGAAATGACGGCGCATACGATAGAATACAATTGCTTGAAGGATACAATCCGCTTGTCTTGCAGCGCAGTTCGCCTGAATGTACCAATCCGGATATAACGGCAGACTTATTGAACATCAAATGGACTGTCGAAGAAAAAGGCAAAGGCGCAGATTTTGTCGAGCGCAGATCATATCTGCCGCGAGTGAAGATGTATTATAAAACTGTCGTAAAGCCTGATGAAGAAGCAAAGAAATTCTTGAAGAGCGACACGACTTTTGATTATAGAAATACGATCTTACTTGAAGAAAAACCGACAGCTGATATTTCAGTAACCGATTCATCTGCAAAAGCGCAGGTGTCAAATTTTTCTGAGAATGAGATCGAAGCAAAAGTCTCGACGAAGGAGAACGGGATGCTGTTTTTCTCAGAAGTTTACTACCCTGCCTGGCATGCATATATAGATGGCAAAGAGACGAAGCTTTACCGCGCATTTACATCGCTTCGCGCTGTTGAAGTTCCAAAAGGGGATCATACGGTAGTGTTGAAATATGAATCCGATGCATTCCATACAGGTTCAATGATAACGCTTGCTACCCTGGCATTATCTGTATTAGGATTGGGAGCGGTACTATTGGGAAAGAAAAAATCATCAGAGTCAGGCGCAGAGAATAACACTTGAAAAAAGAGAAAGAGAAAATACTGATCATCGCACTTCCCGGGCTTGGCGATGCTCTGATGTCTACGCCGATGTTGGCTCTTCTGCGCAAGGCAAAACCCGATGCAGAAATCCATGCTCTTGTCATGTTTGCAGCAACGCGAGAATTATTTCTTGCGAATCCAAATATTGACCATATCCATTTTTTTGATTTTATCAATGGCAATAAGCTCGAGGGTTTCTTCTACTTATTACATATCCGAAAATTATCCTTTGATGTATCAATAAATATTTATCCTGAAAATCGCGGGGAGTATAATTTATTCTCGTATTTTCTCGGAGCTAAGAAAAGGATAGGGGTTCATTACGGTCATCGGAATTGGCAGAATCTGAATTGGCTTAACACCGATCTTATTTTTGAAGATGATGCCTCTCATTGTGTTGAAGAGAATGTACGGTTGCTTTCCGCCCTTGGCATTCAGCCTGAGCTAAAAGAAGAAACACTTCCGAATCTTGAATTGCATTTGCTTCCTGAGCATGTTGCTTTTGCGGATGAGTGGATGAAGAAAAATTCAAGCCACGAATCACGAACCACGAATCAGATGCTCATTGGTTTTCATGCCGGTACAGCTCTTTTTAAGAATCACATCCGCCGCCGCTGGGCACCGGAAAAATTCGCTGAACTTGCTAAAAGATTAAAGCACGAACTTGGGGCGACGATATTTTTATTCGGTGGTCCCGATGATATTGAGCCGAATGAAATTATTATGAAACTTGCGGGCGATTCTATTATTGAAGTCAAGACGAAATCCATTCTGGATTCTGTTGCGATCATGAAGAAGATGTCGCTCTTTGTTTCGAATGATTCAGCTTTGATGCATATTGCCGGTGCTCTTGATCTGCCGACCGTTGCCATATTTGGTCCTACAAATGAAACGTATGTTCATCCCTGGAAAACAAGATACGAGATTGTGCAGACAGGCATTGAATGCCGCCCGTGTTTCTATTATTCTCCTAAACCCCTTACGTGTTACCGCAGTCCCGAAGAACATTTTCTTTGCATGAGAAATATCGAAGTAGATATGGTCTTTGATAAGGTCTTAAGTATGATAAGATGATCTATAATGTATTATGAGTGAAAATACTCAGTGAAGTGAGTAAAATACTTATCATTAATAAAATCAATAGATTAACATACGTATTTAGAATGTTTTTGATGGTCTTTGCTCAAAAACATGGAACCCCACTGTGAAAAAATTGTGTTGAATGAGTGAAATTACTCAGTATGCTGAGTAAAATAGTTAACTCATTAATAATCAATATGATACGTTCTATTTCAAAGAAAATAATAGCGCGGCTATCGGAGAAAAGACGTTTCATTCAGGTATTGGCAGGTCCAAGACAGGTAGGAAAAACGACCGTTGCAAGGGATGTCGTTGCAGCTTTGAATAAGCCGGTGCATTCAGCGACAGCAGATACAGCAACGATCAAGGAACGTGGTTGGATCGTGCAGCAATGGGAGCTTGCGCGGATGGTAATGCAGGGTTCAGCAGTCGGAGGCCTTCTGATACTTGATGAGATTCAGAAAATACCTGATTGGTCGGAGACAGTCAAATGGCTATGGGATGAAGATACGGCATCCGGTATAGATCTACATGTTCTGCTGCTTGGCTCATCTCCCCTGCTCATCAAGAGTGGATTATCCGAAAGCCTTGCGGGACGTTTCGAGATCATTCATGCGACGCATTGGTCGTATGCAGAAATGAAGGAAGCCTTCGGTTGGAGCTTGGAACAGTATATTTACTATGGCGGATATCCCGGAGCTGCACCGCTTATCGAAGATGAAGTGCGATGGGAACAATACATTAAAGAATCGCTCGTCGAAACAACGATCTCGCGTGATGTTTTGCTTATGAATCGTGTCGATAAACCTGCGATCTTGAGAAGATTATTCGAGATCGCATGTGTGTATTCGGGACAGATACTTTCTTACCAGAAAATGGTAGGGCAGTTGCAGGACAAAAATAGTACTGTCACAATTGCACATTATCTCGATCTGCTTTCGGGAATTGGTATGGTGACAGGATTGCAGAAATACAGCGGGCAAATTGTCCGCAAACGGAATTCAAGTCCGAAACTGCAAGTCTATAACACTGCGCTGCTTTCTGCACTCGATCCGGGCACTATGTCTGAAGCATTGCAAGATAGAAATCATTGGGGCAGGCTTGCTGAATCAGCAGTAGGTGCGCATCTTCTAAATTCTATTCAGGGATCACAGATTGAACTAGAATATTGGAGGGAAGATAATGCCGAAGTGGATTTCGTGATGACAAACGGAAAAAATGCAATATCTCTTGAAGTGAAAACAAGCCGAAAACGCCCGACACTCTCAGGCTTGGAGGCTTTCCGCAAAGCATGGGGTCCCCTGCGAACGGTTGTTGTTGGGACAGAGGGGATTCCGATCGAGCAATTCCTGCTTAGTGATCCAACAATGCTATTCTAAAATAAACGCATGGCAAGATTGCCATGCGTTTTGTTCTTATATTTGCAAGAGAAACATCCTAAAAAAAATGAAAATCTTTTTATTCGTACTCTTTACCACCATCTCTCTTACATTATCAGTAAAAGCTCAGGATGCTGTTTCGAGCAAAACGCCAGCAACAAAACTTGATGATTTGATCACACGATTTGATCTATTTACTGATAACGAGGATAGTGCGCTAAAATGTATTCCTGCACTCGAAGCATTTTCTGAGCAATTCAAGAAAGAGCCGACTAATCCTTACGCTGCACTTTATTTAGGGAGAGCATTTGATCATTTAGCCTCTGTCGGAACGGGGTGTTATTATCCTACAAGACTTTTTTTTCCGTATGCCGATTCAGCATTGATGTTTTACAAACTTGCAGATAAACTTCGGCCAAGCATCCGAGAAAAGAAATTCCAATTTACCGTTCATAATATGATCGGTCATTTATTCGGTTCTCGTGCTCTATGGTATTTGCGAGAGGGGAAGTTTGACGAAGCGCGCAAAGAAATGATAGAAGGAATGAATCAAGGCGGCTTCACTCCTGCGCAAATAGAAGTGTGCAGATTAATGCTTGATCTTTGTGATAGCAATGCCATATTTTTTCCTGCGGGTGATGATGATACATTCCCGGTCATGTATTTACAGATGGTCGAAGGATACCGTTCGGATGTTTCAGTTCTGAATGAATCGTTGCTCTCAATGTCCTGGTATATGAAGATGTTTCTCGGCACTCCTCACCCAGGATTTACTCCTGTTATTGCACAGATGACAAAGATACAGATCGATAGTCTTGATAGTGCAGATTACCGGGAAACAGTACCTGATAGAATCTACAGTGATATAGATATACATACAAAGAACAGACTCCATAAAGAACTGGGGATTGATATACCTGATAAAGCTGAATTATGTTTTCCTGTTTATGAAAAATATAGTAAAGGTTATTATAGTTACGGAACTCATAAAGCTATTGCAGCAATTCTCCTTGCAAATAAATGGAAGCGCCCCGTGTATTTCGGAAATGGCGGGTTAGAATCTTTTTTGAAATGTACACATGTCGCTTTTCGTAAAGATGGACTTATTGATGAGTTGCTTCCCATTGATTTTGATAAAGCCGAGCATTTTAAAGTAAATGGTGAATGGGTAGATAAAGATAACTTAAAGAAAGTGATATTCCATGATATGAAATTCGAGAAATTCTCACAAGATCAGAAACCATCCGCAGCCCATCTTTTATTATATCACACTTTGCTGTTATATCTTTCTTCTCTTGATAGCAAAGATGCCGGTGTGAAACGAGTATGTGGAATTATCAAGAATATCCCTTTGAAATATATGGAGGGAAATGAAGAATACATTATAACACTTGCTCAAGCTCTCTATCAAAAGAATATGAAATCCGAAGCGCGAAATGAAGCAATGAGTGTTTTGCCCATTTTCGAAAAGAAGATCAGCGATCCCCGCCTAACATTACAACGAGGGGATATAGATTACATCTATGCTCTTTTGTTTGCCGGAGAATGTGCGAAGGTTAAGAATTTTATCAATTCATTCGATATTTCTGAGAATACAAAATCGTCATTATTTCAAGAGCTCAAATTGAATTATGATTGCAAATGATCGATCAATTAAATTTAGGTCATCAGAAACCTTCACCTCTATAATTCCGTTATAATGAAAGGCTCTTAAAACGAGCCTTTTATTAAGTTAGGAAGTAGGACTAAATTAGTCGTACTTCTAATAAAGAGATTCATGCTAAGGCTATCAAAACGAGTAGAATATGGGCTTATGGCGTTACAATATCTGGCGAAATCAGGTACGGTAGCGACAACGCGGGAAATATCCGCGTCCAAAAATATTCCGCATGAACTGCTGGCTAAGGTGATGCAATCTTTGAAACAAGAAGGTATCATTGATTCATATCAGGGAGTTAGAGGCGGGTATGCCCTTCTTTTCTCACCGGAATCAATTAACCTTTCGCGCGTGGTTAAGGCTCTAGACGGACATACATCGATAACGGAATGTATTTCGCCAAGCGGTGAACATGCAACCTGTGATATGTTCAACAGTTGCACGATCAAAGAACCGATGAATAAACTTCAACTCAGAATGGAAGAATCGGTTGGAAAAATGACAATAGCAGAATTATTATAAAATACAATTTTTGAAAACGTAACGACTCTATGGTTAAGATACCGATATATTTAGATAATAACGCCACAACGCAATTAGATCCGCGTGTACTTGAGGCAATGATGCCATATTTTACCGAGAAGTTCGGCAATGCTGCAAGCCGTAACCATAGTTTTGGGTGGTCTGCCGAAGAAGGTGTGGATTGGGCACGTAATACGATCGCTAAATATATTGGTGCTGACGAGAAGGAAATCGTCTTCACAAGCGGTGCAACTGAATCAAATAATCTTGCTATCAAAGGTGTTGCCGAGATGTATGCCTCGAAAGGTAATCACATCATTACTTGTACGACAGAGCATAAAGCTGTGCTCGATACATGTAAAGCTTTAGAACGCAAAGGATCGCGAGTTACCTATCTAACGGTTGATAAAGAAGGCTTTATCAATCTCGATGAACTTCGTGCAGCTATCACCGATCAGACTGTGCTTGTTACCATTATGCACGCCAATAATGAAATTGGCGTGGTTCAGGATATTGAAGCTATCGGAAAAATTTGTCATGAAAAAGGTGTGCTTTTTCATACAGATGCGACACAGTCAATTGGTAAAATACCATTCGATGTTCAGAGAATGAATGTTGATATGGCTTCAATGTCTGCTCACAAAATTTATGGACCGAAGGGTGTTGGCGCGCTATATGTCCGCAAGAAAAACCCTCGCGTGAAGCTTACAGCACAAATGGATGGCGGCGGACATGAGCGCGGAATGCGTTCGGGCACATTAAATGTGCCGGGCATTGTCGGTCTTGCAAAAGCTCTTGAAATTTGCATTACGGATATGCCTGTGGAGGTGCCGCGTATTCAGGGAATGCGCGACAGACTTTGGAAAATGCTTAATGCGGAGCTCGATGAGCTTTATATCAATGGGCCTGATCCGATTCAGAAACCTGAATGGCGATTGCCCGGAAATCTGAATGTCAGTTTTGCCTTCGTTGAAGGTGAAGCAATGATGATGGGTATTAAGGATATTGCTGTCAGTTCAGGCTCAGCCTGCACTTCTGCAAGCCTTGAACCAAGTTATATTTTGAAGGCACTTGGGGTTGGTGAAGATCTGGCTCATACGTCTATTCGTTTCGGAATCGGAAGATTCAATACTGATGAAGAAATAGATTATACTGCTAAAGATGTTATCAAAGCTGTACTTCATTTGCGCGAGATGTCTCCGCTCTATGAAATGGCGAAGATGGGAATTGACTTAAAATCAGTTGAATGGGCAGCGCACTAAAGAAGATTCGTATTTTTGTATCTTCTTTACTTATACTGTTAAACTTATGCCCAATTCAGACATATTTATAGATTATCCATACGAGCTTTTTAGCTTCATGCGCGAAATACATAAGCCTGTATTTCACAACTCGAATATCTTTCTGCGGGATATGCAGTATTCGATTCAGGATTATTTTCAGGATAAGCAAGGAGTGACCGTTCGCGATACGGAAGCTCAGAGAATGGCAGAAGAGATATCTCGCGCCTATGAACGCAAAGGGATTTTTAGAAAAGTGAACCCACAGGGATATACACTGAATTTCCCTGAGCTTGTAGCAAGTAAGACAGGCAATACAAGAGGCGGGTTACGCGGTGAATTACCAGACCAGATGCCTCCGCCAAAAGCGGCAGCACCTGCACCAGTTGCAAAGGCCGCAGCTCCGGCAGCACCGAAACCGGCTGCAGCAGCAAGTGCACCAAAACCAGCAGCTGCACCTGCCACCGCTGGAGCCGCACCGGCAGGAGCGAAAGCACCTCCGCCGTGGCTGAAAAAATAGGTTTCAGGGTGCCAATGATTGGCATAAAATTGAATCAAATAGGAATTGAAAA
>Ga0206887_10133_pt1 | contig 18052 bp, 13 predicted proteins | sample Alteio_BWOrgHeat_89_FD_153248 | JGI IMG/M metagenome (GOLD analysis project Ga0206887, IMG submission 153248) | Enriched cells from forest soil in Barre Woods Harvard Forest LTER site, Petersham, Massachusetts, United States - Alteio_BWOrgHeat_Nextera3 ...
TGGATGGTTACAATGTAAAATTCCTCACCGGCACAGATGAGCACGGCCAGAAGATAGACAAAGCCGCAAAAGCCGCTGATATCGACCCACAGAAATTCACTGATGAAGTTTCAAAACGCTTCCAGGCACTGGTTAAAACCGCCGGCTCTGAGAATTTACTAAATATTTCCAATGATGATTTCATCCGCACCACTGAGGAACGCCATAAAAAAGCCTGCGTGGGTTTGTGGGAAAAAATGAAGAAGAACGGCCATATCTACCTTGATAAATATTCCGGTTGGTATGCAGTTCGTGATGAAGCCTATTATCAGGAAGGCGAGCTGGTCAACGGCAAAGCCCCATCCGGCGCTGATGTTGAGTGGATAGAGGAAGAAAGCTATTTCTTCGACCTTTCCAAATGGCAGGAAAAGCTTCTGAAATTCTATGAAGATAACCCGAATTTCATTACACCTAAAACACGTTACAACGAAGTTGTAAGCTTTGTTAAAGGCGGCCTAAAAGACCTTTCCATCTCCCGCACCAATTTTAACTGGGGTGTTCGCGTTCCCGGTGATGAGCGCCATGTGATGTATGTTTGGGTTGATGCCCTCACAAATTACTTAACCGCGCTTGGCTACCCTGACATCACTGCGCCTGATTTCAAGAACTTCTGGCAGGCAGACACAGCCTTCCATGTGGTTGGCAAAGATATAATCCGCTTCCACGCGGTCTACTGGCCAGCCTTCCTTATGGCAGCTGAATTACCTATTCCCAAACAGATCATTGCACATGGCTGGTGGACGGTTGAAGGCGAAAAAATGAGCAAATCTCTCGGCAATGTTATCGCACCTGCCGAGCTGGTTGAATCTTATGGCCTTGACCAGATACGCTATTTCCTTCTGAAAGCCATGCCATTCGGCAATGATGGTGACCTCAGCCGTGAGAAACTGGTTGAAACCGTGAACGCAGACCTCGCCAATAATTTTGGCAACCTTGCACAGCGCACCCTTTCTATGGTGGCCAAAAATTTTGAAAGCCGCGTTCCCGCACCTACAAAAATAATGGATTTCGGTTATAGCGAACATTTCGCCAACATCCGCCGCGAGATGGATAATTTCCAATACCAGGCCGCGCTAAATGAGATAGTACTGCTGGGCAACAAGGCCAATGAATATGTAGACCACCAGGCTCCGTGGACGCTCAAGAAAGAAAACAAGATGGATGAGATGGGTGGCGTTCTGTATAACCTGCTTGAGGCTGTGCGCCGTATCGGTATTTTACTACAACCGTTCTGCCCGGCAGCTTCTGCAAAGCTATTAGACCAACTGGCAATCCCCGAAAATCAGAGAGATTTTGCAGCACTTGAAACCGGACAGCTAAAATCTGGCACTTTACTTCCTGCCCCACAAGGCATTTTCCCACGGATTGAAAGCAAATAATAATACTGATCTAATCGTGATGGTCATGATCGTGGTCATGGTCGTGATGTTCACGGTCATGTTTATCCCACCCTTCATGGCTTCCGCGATTCCAGCCTGGATGTACAAAATGCCATTTTTCGCCATGTTGTTCCCAGCGGCCTGGCGCCCAAACATAACCCGGACGCTCCCTTATCCAATCACCCTTCACCCATACATGTCTTCCATTCTCCCACCCCCAATAACCGGGAGCCCAAACATAGCCCGCGGGCACCGCGCTTGGTATCGTTTCAACCACAGGAACAGGCGGCGGGGTTCCAACATCAATATTAAGATTCACCTCTGCCAGGGCAGGAATCGCAGTGAAATAAAGTACTACCACTAGAAGATAAAATATTTTTCTTATGTGCATGGTCTATCTCCAAACTATTAGCATTCACCATAATCCCGGCAGCGGGCATTATTCCTGTCCATGTTACCGCCAACAGAATTACCCACCATACCGCCCACAGCAGCTCCACCAATGGTTGCCACGGTCTTACCGGCACCACGGCCTACCGTGTTACCCAATAAACCGCCACCAACAGCCCCAAGAACAGTGCCTGCCTGCTGATTGTTCACTCCCGTTCCGCTACCATTATCGCATGCGGCAACGCTAAATATTAACATTAAAGATATTGCAGTTATTTTATTTTTTTTCATGACACATCCTTTTTGGGATTAGTAGGCGCACCATAGCATATCGCATATAAATTTATTATAAGGAGTTAGGATAATAATGATAAATTTTGCGTCAGTTACCCGTACTCGTCGGTAATAACTATAGAGAAGAAATCGTTTATTTTTCACTGGATAAACCTGTTTCTGACAAAGTTCCCGTGTTATATTCTTAAGATATTTAGAAATAAAAATGGTGGTGGGAGAAGGATTCGAACCTTCGAACACTCACGTGAGCAGATTTACAGTCTGCCGCCTTTGACCGCTCGGCAATCCCACCAAATAACCTTGTATACTCACAAGATTGAGCTTGCCTTTTAAATAATAAACCATAACCTGTCAACAACTTAAGAACTAACCAGTTTAAAATATATAACCTGTCATCACCCGGCCCAACCGGGTGATCCAGCCACAACACATATAACATATCGTTATGGCTGGATTCCCTTGTCAAGCAAGGGAATGACACTAAAAAAAGAATTATGAAAAAAGAATATGACAAAGATAAATTCAGCCCCAAAAATGCTGATTCAAAACCTGATTACAGGAATAAAGGCCGGTTTGAAAGAGATTCAACACCTCAGCCTTACTGGCTTTATGGCAAGCACCCGGTGCTGCTGGCAATGAAGAACCCTGCCCGTGTTATCAGCGAAGTAGTATGCAGCCAAAATGCCCATACATTTTTAGAAGAGAATCTAGGTGCCGAAAAACTGGCGGAATTCAAGATAGAGGTTACCACGCCCGATAAGATAGACCGCATCATCCATGCCGGGATAGATACCGTTCACCAGGGCCTCGCTGCCAAGGTTGAACCACTGCCGGAACTTGACATAGAAACCCTGTTCGGCGCAAAACTTATAATCGCCACCGACAAAATAACCGACCCGCATAATATAGGCGCTATTCTGCGCTCTGCTGCGGCTTTTGGCGCAGGCGGAATGCTGATGCAGGAAAAGAACTGCCCGCAGGAAAGTGCAACCATCGCCAAAACCTCCGCCGGCTCCCTTGAAGTTGTCCCCTGCGTGCGCGTTTCAAGCCTATGGATAACGCTGGAAAAATTTAAAGAGGAAGGCTTCCAGATAATCGGCCTCGCCGGTGACACTGAAGAAAGCATCACTCAGGTTAGAAAAGATATCCCGACCGTTCTGGTAGTAGGCTCTGAAGGCAAAGGCCTGAGCGATGCCGTGATAAAGATATGCGACAAGGTGGTTAAAATAAATATCTCCGAAAATGTGGAAAGCCTGAATGCCTCCGTTGCCGCGGCTCTCGCTTTATATGAAATAAGCCGCCCATAAATATATGTAACCACAGGTTGCATATATATTTATTTCACGCTAAACTAATTTTATGCAACTGACTGTTAACATAGAAAGGGTGAGCGAGATAGTCGGCGATAATGTCGAGATGAAGAAAACGCTGCTGCAATTATTCATTGATTCGCTCAATAATATTACAACCAAAATTTCTGAACATATAAGAACCGCCTCTTCCTCACAAAAAGAATGGGCAGACCTTACCCACGAACTGAAAGGCGCCGCCTATAACCTCGGCTTCAATGACCTAGGCGATTACTGCAATTTGCTTGAAGAACGCACACTTACCCTCGACCAGAAAAAAGCCGCGCTTGAAGTTTACCTCCAGGCCAACAACTCAGTTCAACAGATCTTGAACGGGCTTTAGCAGAATATTTATTTTACCTTTCGAACGGGCTGATTTTGGTAGATACGCCATTATCATCGGTAATGATAGCCCCGCCATCCTTGGTTATTTGAATTGCAGCCTTTGGCAAAGCCGCATCAACATCGGTGAGCTCTTTTCTGGTTATATTATGCTTAGAAAACTCCTCAAAAGCTTCAAACAAAATTTTTGCATCACCCTTCAGGCCATGACCTACTGTAATTGCTATTTGCCCTTCTTTGGATTGTTCAGCGCACTTTATTTGCCCCTCCTCCTTATCATGCTCAGTGGCCAACTTATCCTGACCATATTTTGTTACTTCAGCAGAATAAATTGTACCTTGTTTTTGTAGCTGGGCAGCTCTGACTTCCCCTTCCATCCCATTATTATAACCAGGAACCCACTGGCTACCCACCTTCTCCTCTCTATCACTTTTTGCTATTTGACCAACATAGATCCGCTCAATTTCGGTCGTTGATATTACACTAATAATATTCTTAGCCTCAGCCTCACGAATTTTTTTTGCATCATCAAGATCAGCTTTTTTAGCATTGTCAGGAACGTTGAATGCCCACGCCACATTCTCCACTTCCATCTCTTTCCTTTTTCCATCTAACGCAAAAACCTTACCATCAGAAGTATTTACGAACCAATATTCCTTCCCTGTTTTTATACCAGGATTTTCCGAATGCTCAGCCTCTGTAGCAACTCTTTTTTCATAATCTTTATGTGGCATTTTAACTCTCCATTGATTAAAATTTATTTTCCCATACCTTGATTATAACATAAAAAGGTTAACAAAAAGTTAACAAGAATAAGATTTTTGCAATATTTATTATCAGTAATTATTAATATATATCAATATCTTAAACAAATATCTCGTTATCCTTACCAACTGCTGCTCGGTGTTTCGAAGAAATAGGTTAATTTACAATCCGTTTCCTCACCGGGGCGAAGGTCATAGGTTTTGTCATCTACCATACATAAACTACCCATGCTTATGATATTACCATAATGTGGCTGCCCATCATCCATTTTTACATCGATCGCCTTTGCTACCCATGAAGCTACAGCACCGTCATTCACACTAAGCCCATTACCCGCGCCATAAACCGCGGGCCCAAAACCAAGGCTTAGATATTCCGCCATAATATTTAAGTTCTTGCCATATTTTGTTGCCGGGCACTGGACGCCATATGGAGCCGTATCGCAACCGGGAGCCGTATATGCATAGGTTTCATTGATAAGCTTAGAAAGCGAAAGCTGTTCCCAGAAGCCGCCATCCTCTTCATCACTTCCCACGCCATTATTCCCAAGCTTTTTATCACAATTACCCTCATTGACAGCACCCAGAACCCGCACCGCCTCGTTATAATCACCTGGTATACAGCCATACCTTTCCTTGAAACGGTCTATGGCAGATTTAAAATAGCCAAACTGCGCTATCTGCGAGCCCACCTTAGATTGCCTCACAAGCTCCTTACCCGCGAGCACACTGCCTATCACCAGGCCTATCACCATGATCACAATGGCGAGCTCGATCAAGGTAACGCCCTTCGCGCTGGCAGAATTAAAATACTGATTTTTTTTCATATCCCTGAACCCATATTAACACTAGCACTCGCGCTCATCACTAGTTATAAAGATTATATCACAAATTATAGTCAATTCTATAAATGCTTGAAATAACTGTAAACAAAAAAACCGCAGAATTACTTTCAAAAGGCTTTCCCTGGATATTAAAAAACCAGCTGATCGGCCGCAATTCTGCCCTCGATCTGGCAGACCCCGGCGAGCTTTGCGCCATAATCACCGAAAAGGGCAAAAAACTCGGCATGGGCTATTTTAATCCCGGAACGCAAATATCGGCGCGCGTTCTTACCATGAACCCTTCACAAAAAATAAACTCTGATTTCTTCAAGGAAAAATTCACCGCCGCTATAAAAAGGCGAAGAAAGAATTTTCATGAGAATTACTTCCGGGCTGTTTATGGCGAGGCCGACCAGCTCCCCGGGCTTATCGTTGACCTTTACGGCGAATATGCGGTGGCGCAGGTGAACTCTGCGGGAATGGAAAATTTGCAAGACCACTGGCTGCCCGCACTGATAGATGCCATGCACCTCAAAGGAGTTTTCCTCGATGGCACCTCCAAGCACCGCACCCGCGAAGGAATCGGACTAAGGTCAGAACTTCTTTTCGGTGAGATACCTGAAATAGTAGAAGTCCGCGAGAACAACCTCACCTATTACGCAGACGTGGTAAACGGCCAGAAAACCGGCTGGTTCTATGACCAGCGCAAGAACCGCCATATGCTTTCCATGATAGCCAGCGGCAAAAGCGTGCTTGACCTCTACACCCACTCCGGCGGCTTCGGCCTGCTTTGCGCCAACAACAACGCCAGCGAGGTGGTGATGGTCGACAGCTCAGACCTGGCGCTTTCACTGGCTGAACAGGCATCACGAAAAAACGAGCTCAATAATTGCTATTTCATCAGGTCAGATGTGTTCGGCTATCTTGATGCCACCAAGAAACACAATAAACAATTCGCGATAGTCAATGCCGATCCGCCAGCATTCATAAAATCGCGGCATGATATAACCGTTGGGTTGAAAGGCTACGAAAAGCTCACCAAAAAATGCGTGGAATTAGTTTCCCGCGGCGGGGTTTTCGCCATTTCATCATGCTCATATTTCGCCCGCCCGGATATCTTCCGCGCCGCCATCGAGAACGCCCTTAAACACACCGGCCGCGAATTTGAACTCCTCTTCAAACTAGGCGCCGACAAAGACCACCCCATCCACCCAATGCTTGCTGAAACGAATTATCTGAAATTTTTGGTTTATAGGTTGGATTAATTCAGAGCTTTTTATCGTTAAGTATTTTTGCAAAAGCATGATTAAAAGCTTGTTCTGTTAACCTGAATTCCGCACCGCCATGAAATAGGGATATATCTGCCTGTACACCGCTCCTATCATGATTCATCATTGTAAGAAGACCATTATTATGAACCGTGATACCTTTATCCATTAACATTTCAGCAAACTCGGAAATGAAGCCTTCATTTTTTATAGCTATAAAATAAGCTTTGAATGTCTGCTCTTCATCAAATTCCAGAAGCATCCTTGATTGAAATTTATCAAAAAAATCACCAAGCTCAGGTTTTATATCCATCTTTTTTACTGCATCTTCTATTTTCCAAAGGTCTTCATCCTTAAGATACAGCCTGTATTTGAATTTATTTTCTTGGACCTCAAATGGCTTTATAGTGCCAAGCCCAGTGATTTTTTCAGCCAGCACCCTGAATTTATCCCTTTCCCCTTTTTCAGAAAAATATAAATACTGACAATCATTTATCTCCCGATAAGGATATGACAAGACATGAAGATATAATATAGAATTATCCATACCACCCATGATTATTAATTAATCCTGAGCGTCTAGCCCGTAAGCCGTATGCAAGCTGCGCATTGCGAGCTCCAGATATTCCTCGTCTATAAGCACAGATATCTTGATCTCTGAAGTTGAGATAACGTAGATATTGATGCCTTTGTTGGCAAGGGTCTCGAACATTTTCTGCGCGATACCGGCATGAGAGCGCATTCCCACACCTATCACGGAAACTTTTACAACCGCGGTGTTCTTGTAGAATTCATCATATTTCAGGCCGGATTTCTTCAGCGCTTCTTCCGCGCGCGGAATATCGCTTTTTGCAATGGTGAATGTAATATCAGCCTTTTGATCGCCCTTGCCAACGTTCTGCACTATCATGTCAACATTCACACCTGCATCTGCCAGTGGCCCGAAAATATGTGCGGCAACACCCGGAACGTTCTCAACGCCAACCAAAGTAACCTGAGCATCATTCCTACTGTAAGTTACGCCTGTGATAAGTCTTCTTTCCACAACTTCCTCCTCTTCCACTAAAAAGGTTCCTTCTTCGTCCTTGAACGATGAAAGCACCTGGGTTTTAACTTTATATTTCATTGCCAGCTCAACACAACGTGAATGCAGCACTTTTGCCCCGAGTGATGCCATCTCCAGCACCTCTTCATAACCGATCTTATTAAGCTTGCGCGCTTTTTCAACAATGCGCGGGTCTGAGGTATAAACACCGTCAACGTCAGTGAATATATCACACCTGTCAGCGCCCAAAGCCGCAGCAACCGCCACTGCCGAGGTATCTGAACCGCCACGCCCCAAAGTTGTAACACTCCGCTCGATCGGGTTTTCCTCATTGGTAACGCCCTGAAAACCAGGCACCACGATAACAAATTTCTCCAGCTCTTTTTTAAGCCTGGTTGAATCAATATTTTCGATACGCGCGTTGGAATGCGCAGAACCTGTAACAATAGGAACCTGCCAGCCCAGCATGCTTTTTGCCGGAATGCCGATAGATTGCAACTCAAGCGCCAACAGCCCTGAAGTTACTATCTCGCCACTCGAAACTATAGCATCATATTCGCGCAAAGATTCAGGCGATTGCAGGTTTGAAACACCTTCACAGAAAGCAACCAGCTTGTTGGTTTCCCCGCTCATCGCAGAAACCACAACCACAACCTTATTGCCTTTCGATATCTCTTTTTTTACTTTCTGCGCAACATTTTTTATCCGCTCGATAGAGCCAACCGATGTTCCGCCGAATTTCTGTACTATTAATGCCATAAATATATAGATTTTGCGCGCGCAATATATGAGGGAAGCTTGAACATTTCAAGGAGATTTTAGCTGTATCAATTAAAACCGCGTTATGTTGAGGCCCTTACCCTGATAGTGCAGAGCTGGGCATCCAAAGTAACGTTATAATCTCCGCTGACGGAGTAGCATGTAGCAGGCCCAGGAGCAGTTGCCAGGCCAAAAACCCCCGGGGTTCCCATCCCTGCTATCGCATAACTTCCAACCACCATAACATTTCCGGTGGTCGGCTTGCCATCATCAAGCTTGGCATCAATGCTATAAGCCTCTTCCGGCGTAAGGCCGTTGTTTATGAAACCATCTGCGGGCAAACCGGCATCTGTGGCACCAGCAAGCGTGAGCGCATGCGCTACTCCCCCCCTACCAAAAACACCCACAACAGACTTAACCCCTACAATATAATAAAGCTTGCGGTTATTATAATCAGATAAGGCTATTATCCCATTTCCCAGCGGGCTTTTAGGGTAGTTCACCCCTGCAACAGCTGAACATGAGCTAGGCTTGCCGCACTGATCTGCTACCGAATATGTGCCTTTTATCAATTGCGCATTTGATAAATGCACCCAAAAATTTGCGACCTCACCTTGATAATAATCCATAACCATATGCGTTCTGTTCTCACAACTTGAAAGCAAACCATCGCCATCACCGTCATTAGTAAGGAAGCCGCGGCTCATGTCGCACGTCATAGCTGTGTTGGCGACACCTTCTTTACTGACGTTCAGCCCATAATCGAGCGCGTGTGCAAAATCACCCGGGATACCGCCATATTTTGTTCGGAATGCATTGACCCCAATGCTATAACTGTTCAAACTGGTAGTTACAGAGCGGATATTACTCTGCCTTATCAACTCCTGCCCCTGGACAAAAGACACCGCCAGAAAACCAACGATCACCAGCGCTATCGCCATCTCGACCATTGTAAAACCGTTTCTTTTCATAAATTCACGACCTTTTTACCATACAGATCTTTGGCTCTTACTTCGTTATCGCACAGGAAATATCAGGAAAGCGCTTCACTAGCTCGTCACCCTTTGCGGCCTCATCTTCCCTTATCTCACCGCGGAAGCCATCACGCATCGCCACGAATGCCGGATAATTATTTTCCGCCGCCTTCACGTAATAGGCATAGGCCAGTGATGCATCATAAGGTATGGCGCTGCCCGGCGTTCCAAGCTGTTTATGCGAATAGAAACGCGCTATCTCAACCATACTTGGGGCATGCCCATAGCTCGCCGCCTTGCAGTAAAGCTCAAGCGCGCGCAGATCGTCATTTATTTTATCAGGCCCGCAGCATGCCGCCTGCGCGCCAAGATAGGCAGATTCTATCTCATCGCGCTTATCGGCGCGGTAGCCGTAATATTCGGTTTTTGCCAGCTCTTTGCTTTTGCGCCAAACATCTGGCACCCTGTCCATACATGAAGCAACCGAGCACACGATGACCAGAATGAAAGCTGAATTAGTGGGTGTGAATTTGACCGATTTCACCGCCTTTGGAACTGAATAGCCGAAAAACCTTGGCACTGAGGTTGTGATGCTCTTAACGATAAAAAATCCATAGCCTTTTTTTTCCACCCTGCCGAAATTGCTGAATGCCTTGGCACGTTTCAACGAGATGATAAACTGCGGCTGCGTAATGGAACCCAGGAATTGCTTATTCTTTTTAGCTTCCAGAACCGTTGGCAACGGTTCATTTATTTTTTTTGAACTCTTCGAGTATCGCATCACCCATTTCCTCTGTGCCGAGTTTGGTGCAGCCATCCTGCATTATATCCGGCGTTCTCAGACCTTTCCTAAGAACGGCCTTAACTGCGGCTTCTAACTTATCAGAAAGTGCAGGCATCTCAAAAGAATATTTCAGCATCATTGCAAAACTTAGGATAGTTGCGATAGGGTTTGCGATATTTTTGCCAGCAATATCAGGCGCCGAACCGTGGATGGGCTCATAAAGCGCGCTACAATGCTTGGAAGTGGAATCACCCAGTGACGCCGACGGCAACATGCCAAGCGACCCGGTAAGCTGCGCTGCAATATCTGAAAGTATATCGCCGAACATATTGCTTGTTACTATAACATCGAACTGCTTCGGGTTACGCACCAGCTGCATCGCCGCATTATCAACATACATATGGCTCAACGCCACGCCCATATTATGGTCATGGTGATGCTCGCGGATAACCTCCTGGCGCCATAATTCGCTTGATGCCAGAACATTGGCCTTATCGACACTACAAACCTTGTTGCCCCGCTTTTTAGCAAGTTCAAACGCAACTTTGGCTATCCTGATAACTTCATGAGTTTTATAAACTTCGGTATCATAGGCCTTGCGTTCACCGTTCCACAATTTTTTAATTCCGCGAGGAAAACCAAAATATATACCCCCCGTAAGCTCACGGACTATCATGATATCAAGGCCGGCAACCAGTTCACGCTTCAGGCTGGATGCATCTGCCAGTTCTTCAAATATGATGGCCGGGCGCAGATTTGCAAATAACCCCAGCTTTTTCCTGATGGCAAGCAGCCCTTTTTCAGGCTTTTTAACCGAAGGCAACCCATCCCATTTAGGGCCACCAACTGCACCGAGCAGCACCGCATCTGCCGCCAGCGCAGCTTTCTCGGTTTCCTGCGGGAATGGCTCCCCATGCTTATCAATGGCTATGCCACCAATATCAGCACGGCTGACCTCAAATGTTTTTTCTTTTGAATTAATGTAATTGATTATCTTTTCAGCCTGAGAACAAACCTCAGGGCCGATGCCATCACCTGATAATATAAGAATTTTTTTCATTTATTTAATCGCTAATAGTTAATTGTTGATCGCCTACCATAAAGCATCAACCAGAAACCATCAACCTTTAAAAACCACCCATGAATGATGCCCGTTCCAGTCTTTTATGATGTGGAGTTGCAGGCCTTGCAGCGCGGCGAATCTATCTACCTGCTCAATGGTTTTAGGGTATTTTTCGCTATAATCATCACCAGCAAAAATCCCGCCTGCCCTAAGCTTCGGAAACCACTCATGCAGAGTTTGGCCTTCATCCTGGCCAGTGTGGGCATAGCCATCAATGTATATAAAATCAAAAAAATCATTCTCAAATCGCGGCAAGGCTTCATCAAAGCGCATCCGCAAAACGGTATTTCTTTCGCCAAATCCGGTCAGACGCTTGCATGCAACTTCATATTGCGCATCATCATGCCCCCTATCTCCCGCCCACATATCTATGCTGTAAAGATGCTTAAGCTGCGAATCGCGCAATAATTTTTCGGAGAATTTTCCTTCAGCTACGCCAAGCTCAACCCCTACCCCGCCAGGCTTTATCAATTTCACGATCTCATCGCGGGAGGTGAATTTTGAAATATCCATTAAGTGAGTTATTAGAGTTGTGAGTTTTGAGTCGAGTATTAACTAAGGCCGTTAATAACTCAATAAATTTATTACTTGAAATAATAGGGTTTTTATCCTACTAAACTCGGAACCTCTAACCACTAAACTCTCACCAACGGCCGGTTAGCAAAGTGGTAATGCGCGGGATTGCAAATCCCGCATACGGGAGTTCGATTCTCCCACCGGCCTCCAAACCAGTATTATCCAACAAAATTATGGCGCAAGCTGGCCGGGTCTACCGTCAGGTGCTGGTGAATATTTGTGCCGGGTGCAAAACCGGTTTTATCATAACTGACGGCTTTTTCTAAAAATTCCTGTATCCGGTCGACCTGAACATCACCCTCCATACCCATCTTTTCAGCAGCGTTCTTTAACGCTTCCATGGTACGCACGCCCGGATTACCGGTGGTTGGCAGATTAGCCCCGAATTTATCATTCAGCATTTCCTGCAATTTAATGGTCTCCACCTTGCATTCCTGCATTATTATCGCATGTATCTTATCAAGGTGAGAAGCTGCATAGCCATCGGGAATATTGATACCTTTGGATTTCAATATTTCCTTCATGGCCTGTTCGGTAGAGCCGTTGAGTTGGTTATCCCATACCACACCGCTCGCATCCTTACCGCTGATGACCTTGGTAGCCATCTGTATCTGCGATATCCTCTGCTCGTCAGTAAAGCTTGAATAGTGGTTAGCATCTATGTGCTTAGGGTTATTTTTGATATAGTTCTCAATAGCGGCGTCCGCCGTCGGGTCTGAGACGTCTGAACCGCTTGCAGCATGATTTCCACTAGCAGCAGGGTGGCCAGAACTATGCGCGGTTGATGCAGCACCACTGCCACCCACTGGTTTTGCTCCACTACCATTAGAACCAGAATGCGAATTCGCTCCACCCGTACCATGGCCAGTAGCCGTTGCCGTATGAGTTTCAACTGGCGCTGGATTAGGATTGGCATTAACAGTTGTTGTCGCACCCGTGCCTGTAGCCGTTGTCGAATGAGTTACCACAGCCGCAGGATCAGGGTTAGCCGTTGTTGTAAGAGTCGAATTTCCACTCGCCACCGTGCCCGCACCGGCTCCGGATGCCATAACATCATGCGAGGAAAGATGCTGTTTTACCCAGGTAAACGCATTACCTATCAAACTCAGGCCAACCATCATTCCAAGCGAGCTGGCCGCCTTTTTGCCGTTGAACTTCATTTTTCCAGTGGCTGCATCCTCCTGGATACCAACCGTCTCCATCACACCCGCCCCAAAATTCAGAACACCCTTGCTTATCGCCTTTCCACCCAGACGTTCCTTCACGCTTGCAGTGTTCACCACTGCCGGGCGTGCTGCTTCCCACGAATCACGCAGATATGTCCCCTCACCTGTTCCACCACCAAAAGATAAATGTTCCGCAAACTGCCTGAATTGTTTTTTGCCTAATTCGATTGAATAGGTCTTGGTTTTATTATTTTTATCAAACGTTCCAAGCTTTTCCCTGATTTCCTCTGCCTTCAACCTGGTATATCCGGCCAGCCTGTCAACCAGCGCTTCATAGCCGCTTGAATCAACCGTTGCGATATAACGGTCCTGCTTCGTACTGGAGGAAACTTTTTCGAACTTAAGCGAGGCAAGGTCTTTGCAAGACTCAGATAAATTACCGGCTCCCTTGACCGCTTCAAATGTACTTATCAACCTGTCACGATATTCAGATATCTTCTGTTTCGTGACCCGCTCGTTTTTGAGTATACCGCGCGTTACCACCGCACTCGCCGCCGCTGCCGGCAGGTTGGCAACCGCCGCAACTGCCGCGGTTTTTGCAGCCAGGCCTTTCACCACACCCATACCAACAACAACAACCGCCTCATCCTTGTTCTTCAGGTAATTCTTCCCGGCATTCACTATTGCCTGAGGAATATTTCTAATTGCGCCCACTATCCCCGGTTTTGGCGGCTGCGCTGAATTATTTACATTATTATTTTGCTGCACCTCCACGCCAAACAGGGCATCCAGTTTTTCCAAAATATTAGGATTCTCTTCATATGCCTTTCTTAATGCAGCATCACCAAATTTAAGGTGGAGCACCCCTTCATCCCTGCTAACAATAATATCACCTTTCTTCAAGCCAAGCTCTTCTGCCAGGTTTATCTTTTTCAGTTGGGCCCTTTTGAACTCAGGATTTAGCACAATATCAAGCTGACCATCATAGCTGGCAAACTGCGTTATCCCAAGGCTTTCTGCGCTTGTCAGCAATTTCTGCCTTGTTTCCGAAATGCCTATCTGCGCATCATTACCCTGCTGCTGCACCACAACATGCGAGGCAAGCAGTACATCCAGCTTTTTCAGGATATCGGGGTTCTGTTTATATGCCTTTCTTAACGCAACATCATCAAATTTCAGGTGGATCAACCCTTGATCATCTTTGTTATATACAAATAACTTCTCATCTCCTAACGTAGCATCGTCAACTTTCAGGTGAAGCGCCCCTTTATCACCTTTGCTATAAATAACCTCACCCTTCTTCAGGCCAAGCTCTTCTGCGAGGTTTATATCTTTCAGCTGGGTACTTATGAATTCAGGCTTAAGCGCAATATCAAGATGGCCGTCATAGGTGGCAAACTGCGTTATCCCAAGCCCTTCTGCGCTTGCGAGCAAGTTTTGCCTTGTTTCCACCACCCCTATCTGCGGCTGGTTATTTATATTATTACCCTGCTGCACCGCCACAGCAAGCGGCGCTATCAACACCTCAAGCTTCTTAAGTATATCCGGGTTTCTTTCATGGGCCTGCATGATGACGGCGCCATTGATATCGATCATGGTCATCCCATTTATGGGGCCTTTATATATTGATATTGTGCCTTTCTTAAACCCAAGCTCTTTTTCCAGATCCAATTTTTCAAGGACATTCATTGGAATTTCAGGCTTAACCTGCATAACCAGAGTTCCGGTAAAAAATGCAACTTCAGTTATCGAAAGGGCTTGCGCCTTTTGCATTATTTCAACCATAACATCGTTCGGCGATTTAACAGGCTTCGGAGGCAGGGTTTTCAGATATTTCTGATTCAGGTCATAAACCACGCTTTCAAGACGGTTCAAAAGAATATCCTGGGAGTTTGCAGTATTACTCATCGCTATATGCTTCAGGCCATCCTGATTATTTTCATGAATGGTTGGCGCTGCATTATTTATAACCATGCGATTCAGGGCATCCTGGTTATTTTTCAGCGCAATGCCGCTAATAAGTATCACCGCCGCACCATTATCACCCCTCAAAAATCCAGCCTCGTTCTGCCCAACACCCAGGCTTGCCGCAACATCCACACCCGCAAACATTTCCGGCGCAAAATCATGCGCCAGCTCTATACGCAATGCACCGGCATTATTAAAACTTGCATCCCCGGTTATTGAAAGGCCCTTCGCATGCTCAATTATCTTTTCCTTCACGATCTCAGGAATCAGCCCAACAGGCTTGGACTTCATTAATGCCGGGGAGGAAATGGATGCTTGCGCAGCCTTAACTCCTTCTATCACTTTTTGGATATCTTCATACGCAGGAAGCTCAAGAACACCTTCATTGCTCAACCTGAAATCACTTACCCCGGCCTGCGATAAAGCAGTGGCCAGAACAGGAGCCAGCTGGTTCTTCACGGCATAACCCTTATCAAAATTCACCTGCATACGATAACCCGGCAGGAATATCACCGGAGAATAATTATCCAGCATCCCGCCTAATTCCTTGGTTAGCGAATTGGCAATTCCCGCCTCGAACTCAGATCTGCCTTTAGGAGAAAGATCATTTAATGTTGTGCCTTTGCTATGTTGAATCCATGCATTATCCAGCTCTTCATAACCCTCGCCTTTATCTTTACCCTTTTTATCCCTGCGTGTGTCAGGCTTTTCAAACTTAACCGAGGCTAGTTCCTCTATCGCAAAACTTTGCTCAACCACATTCAGCGCAGCCTTAACCTTTGCAACATCAGTGTGGATAGGCATCACCAGCATCCCATCTTCACTTAAACTGAAATCCTGCACACCGGCGGCGGCAAGCTGTGCGTGTGTTTGCTCAAGTGCGTTGCCATCCTCATCGATCTCCACAAATCTATGGCCAAGTTTCACCGCAACATTCCAGCCGGATATTGTTACCGGATTTTGAACGGCTCTATCCATCATGCCACCAAGGCCGGTTCTTATCTCATCAAGTTTCCTCGTCTCAAAACTCGAAACCACATCTTGCTGTGATGGCCCTGCTGGCGCCTGGCTTGGTTTTGGCAGTTGTTGTGCAGGCTGCGGAGCTTCCAGCGCCTGTTTTACAGAATTGCTTATAACCTCAAAATCCAGCCCGCTTTTTTTGATCTTTTCCAGCGCACCAACTTCCACACTCAGCCTGAATTCACCACCTGGCAATTGCACCAGCCTTATATCATCAGGCCTTACAGTACCCGCGGTAAGGTGCCTGTTCAGCATTTCACTGGCCTGGACCGAGAAATTCTGCCTTACATTCCTTGCCTCATTAGCAGAAATATTGCCAAGAAGCTGCGGCGGCACAAATTCACTCTTTATCGGTATCTGCGCGAGTCTACGAGTGCTCAACAACGCTGTCACCTTACCATTAGCTATGCTTATACCACCCAGCTCATCCCTGGTGGAACCATCTATGACGATATTTATATCCTGCACTGCGGGATTAGGTTCGCTCTTATATTCCAGAGGTTGCGCCGGCAGATGATCATCGCCCAAAACATCTTGGTTATTTCGATAAATTTTATTACTATCAACAATGAGCTGTTTGGCGCTAAAGCCTTCTACAAGCACTTTTATATCTTCCTCATGACGCAAATAATCCACCTTATCAGCAGATATTTCTCTACTAATAACAACACCATTTTTCTTAAGGTCCGGTATCTTCTGTTCCAATAATCTTTCTAACTGAAAGATAGAAAATCCTTGCTGATACGAAGTACTTACAGCGATATTGCGTTTACTATGTTCTTCAAAGAAACCACCCAGCTCCGCCTGATTATCCGAAAGTATCTTATGTAGCTGCGGCAGGCTTTTTATCCCGAGTTTTTCCAAACGCTCCAGTTGGTAATAATGTTCCTGGGTAACTCCTTTATCAAAAACATTACCATTAATGCGCTTTATCGCCGCATTCTCCACATGGTCAAGCAGCGTGCTGGTGTGGATATAATAATTTAAAACATCATCACTCAACAATGGCGGAGCATCTGAGAGTTCCAGGGCCAGCACACTGTTATCATTATTTTTCCCCAGCGGGTTTACCGGAGGTAAAAGATTTATGTTCGCACCGGCCAGCTTGCCAATATGCGCCTCATCACCAACCAATCTATAATTATCCGCATGACCACTGAAAGTAACCGTTCTCACCGGCAGCCCCAGGGCGACATTGATAGCATCCTCTTTTTCATTCATCTCCTGAGCAGAAAGATTTCGCCCCTGCTCAACGAATGGGTTCTCACCTTTCATCTCTATCCTAACAACAACCTTGCCATCCTTTAAAGCCGCTGCGGCCTCCTTGACAAAACTCAACTTGTTTACAGCCTGCTGCGCGTTCACCTCATTTTCCAGCAGCGTTACAGCTTTTTCGGCCTCCTCCTTATCCAGAAAGAAAATATTCCCGACCTGCTCGAACTTTGAATAGGACACATTATTATGGCCATATGCCGTAGCCGCCGCTTTCTTTATTTCCCCGGCACGTTTAAGCCTGGCAGTCATTTCGCCCAACTCAACATCATTCATGCCGCTTAATTTATCAATGAATGCGACTCTCGTTTTTACATTATTATCCCCTGCGAATTTTTCACTGAATATGGAGTTTTCTTCGGTAGAAAAATAATCATCAAAAGCGTATCTTTCGCCTGATATTTCATGGTCAGCATTGGTGTAAACCTCCTCTGCACGGAACGCCATGGCCGCCACGGCAAAATCTTTTGCGACAGCCGGGCTGAACCCAAGGATCACAAGATCTTTTATGGCATCCTCTGTATTCAGGTAACTATCACCCCTCACATTTTTCAGCAAATAACTATAAGCACCCGCTTTTTGAACCTTCTTTTCAACATCAGTGACCGCAGCGCCTTTGACCACATCCTCAACTTTCAGCACCCCAACAGAAACCATTTGATTCATTTCCGCCTGGGTAAGCTTATCAAGCGGGATGGAAATCCTGTAGGTTCTGA
>Ga0206887_10134_pt1 | contig 17778 bp, 15 predicted proteins | sample Alteio_BWOrgHeat_89_FD_153248 | JGI IMG/M metagenome (GOLD analysis project Ga0206887, IMG submission 153248) | Enriched cells from forest soil in Barre Woods Harvard Forest LTER site, Petersham, Massachusetts, United States - Alteio_BWOrgHeat_Nextera3 ...
TGCCCCAGGGAATCCCTGCTGGTCATGTGGCACCTCATGGACAATTTCCAGGAGCTTCACATTCGATATCGGGCACTGCAGCTCAGCATGCTCAACTTTCAGGAGCACAAATGTTGCCTGGCACACGGACACAGAACCCATTTGCAACACAAGGAGCTCAACATCTTGGGGTGCACGCCCCGTCTAACCAGCCTTTTCAAATGAATAATGGCACTCATATATCTGGCATGCATCCCAACTCACCACCACACGTTTCTGCCATCACATCGGCATCACCGGCTCGATTGCAAACAGAACATCAACAGGCAATGCTGCACTTACAGCAAGGTCACACGAATCAACAGCCGCTGGCAAATAATCACGGGTTGATGCATCTCACTCCCGGTCACGTCGCAGCAGGAGCAATTGCGGGTGCCGCATTAACCGGTTTCGCGGCGCACCATATGGCTACACAACAAATGAGGGGACAACCAAATAACGAGAGCAATCCAGCCTTCGAAAATGGAATGCGTCGCCAAGAACCGGATAATGGATTTTCCGCAAAGTCAGGTGAGCAACAGCCTAGTCATACATCAACTGGAATATTCCCCAATGGAAGTCGAGGCTCTCTATCAAGTGAACGAAGCGCCAATGGAGCGCATGGAATCGGAGCTGGAGAGAGAGGTGCTACAGGAACAACCGGTATGAAGAACGTCCCTCCTCCTCCCGGATATGCAAATCCGCGGCGTGTGTCTGAGCAACGATCTTCAGAGCCTTCATACAGCAGGGGTCCTGGGGGGCGACTTGCTTACCGAGCAGGAGTTAGTCTTTTTCCGCATCAGGGAGATCGGCACCAAGGCGTTCCTGGGATCTACGATCCGGGCGGGTACATTAGAACACCCCAGAGAGCTGGTACTAGCATTAATCGGGAGTATGCTCGCCAACAGTTAGCGATGGTGCCCAACTATCAAGGAGAGATGGCTAATAACGGACACAATATGGTCACAGACCGTGGCACGTGGCCTTGGCAAATCCCTCAACAATCGACGTGGTGGAATCCATTCAGCTGGCACAACTGGTCGAACAACCAACTAGGAAACAACCAATACGGCAGCAACCCGTATGGTTATGGAAACCAATACGGCGGCAATCCATATGGTTATGGCAATCAGTACGCTGGTGATCCGTTTGATGGGATAAATCCATATGGCGGCTATCCTTATGGGGTCGACGGAAACAATGCCTATTGGAACGGCTGGAACAATTACGACGACTGGGATAATTGGAATAATCAGTACGCTAATGCTACTCCATTTTATGGTAATGGTATCAATTTAGGACCGCTAAGTTTTCTCGGCAACATGTTTAGCGGTGGAGGAGGAGTCGGTGTTGGCGGTAATGGTCAAGCCAATGACTGGCTGTCCAATCTCCTGTATTTCACAGGATATTCAACGGCGGGCAACACCTATCCAGTCAACTACTTTGCTATGAATGGTTACGCGCCTACACCATACGTGTTCAATGTTGCTTCTGGGCAGTTCTGGCAACCCGGTGTCGGTTACGCTGATTACTTACCGAACAACTACCAGGCACCAATTACGGTGTCTGTGCAAGAGGTAGTTCCATCATTCGATGGAAAAGAAAACATTGTAGGATATCAACCCCAAACGTTCTATTACAACGCATATTGGGATGCTGATGCCCAGTCATACGGCTACTACGACTATCGCAACAAATTTCACTGGGTGACCTTCCCCTGGCTGTCTTCATATTCTAATGAATATGCTGCACAGTAACAGCTAGAGGGAATCGCATTCATTGAGAACGGCAGTTAGGAAGCATCGCGTTACTCAGATCTAGGCTGACATCAAAGAACATATAGAAATTCTATGTGACGTTTAAATGAAAATGAAAAGCCCCAGAGTATCATTACCTGAGGCACGAATCCTAAACAGGCTCTCTTATAGATACCATCTAGCTATGGTTTTTGAGTTCTGCGTGGCGATGAAGAATCCTGGTGCGGCGCTGTATCCGGATCCGGTAGGCTTCGCCCCGTAAAAGGAACTGTTGGTCCGACTTGGGCCCCCTCTACCGCTTTTGAAGGTGCAGCAGGATGCAGTAAGCTTGCCACCGCAAGTTGAGATGAATCGCCACTTAAATTTGGGCCTGTAACTCCTTTACCACTTTTGAAACGTGATTCTCGCATAGCTTTCGTAAGCGAGGCATGTACTTCCTCGTATGCCCTGGAACTAGCCTTGTCATTCATTTGATTAGCTGACGAGTGATGTTCTGGTCGATTTATTGGGTTGTCTTTCATTGACATATAACCACAGCTTTGATTATCCGGCTCGAAACAATAGTAAGAACTAAAGAGATCAAGAATAAAAGAAATTTGTGAGATTTTCGAAGCAAGCTTGTGAAATTTTTCTGAGATCAATTGAATATGTGAGTAAGTACTAGCTGTAGTGGCTAGCAAACATTAGAACTAAGTTGGTCCAAGTCTAAAGAAGAGAGATTTAGACTACTTAAAAACGAAGGGACTATTCATGGTTCGGGAACATGATTATATAATCATAGTTTTCGCCCAACCGATTATTTAGCATGTGCGAACAATCCCTATAGGATGTTGTTGGATTGATGGGCATGGTCGACACACATTTTGAATTTAAATATGCCAAGCTCGGTCTGCTTAAATCAAGGCTTACTGGACGAGTTAAGCTCATACAAAGAGGAGCTACGGGATCGATGCCAGTTCCCACCATGCCAACTTTATTTACATCCCGCTGTAACGCCTGAAATTGTCTCCTAGCTATCAAGTGCTCGTTTAATTGGCGAACTGAGGTGCCACGGTTGCCCCACACCATAACTGGCCGTTGCGGATTTTCCGCAGCCATAGTGCAAATTGTGCTGGCGTATTCCTCACTTATTGTCTGTCTTTCTACTCTGTCACCGAGAGGAATATCTTGATCAGTGCCAAAGGGAGCTATTTGTATTCCTCGATTATGAGCTGCTTCATAAACCTTTTCTCGTTCAAGGCCAAAGCTTCCGCAAGATTCCACAAGATTCTCAACTTTTCGATCCTTTACCAGCCTTTGCCATTCTGGATCTTTATATATTGAGGAAAATGGAGTGCCTGTTGGAGAACGGTTATAGCGGCCAATAATGCCCCGAACCATCATCGGCATATCCACAGCTAGAATAGCACCAGGGGATGATCCATTCACTACATCTGCTAACAAGGCAGAACGGACCGCAACTGGCGATTCAGGACGAACAAATGGACTCAGTTGACTAGCGCGCTGATCAATAAATAGCAAAGCTCTTGGATTATTCATTAGATGTTGAAGTGCTCTTTTGGGATCTTCCCCTTCCTGGTTAATCGCATCTCTAAGTTGGCTTATATCTGCAGAACGTACTGCATGTGCTGTATATATAGCGCTGATTTGCTCAAGCTTTTCTCTTCCCAAAGGAAGAACTGCGCCAATCGATTCCTTTTGGATAGGCGATACACCTTCCTGAAGGAATGCATTCCTCGTTCCATTCGCAGGCAACGACTTATCAGGTACAGGTAATCTATCCTTGGTTTTGGAATGCATAAAGATAACATAGTCATAGGCGTCGTATTTATCAGCACTGGCATCCGCATATTCAGGGAGCTCCGCCAATGGGCTTTTCCCTGTAGTATCTAATCCTGGAAAACATACGGCCCGATATAGATCTTGTCGCAAGCCGAACAGAGTAGGATTCACACCATCAAATTCTTGATCAAAGTCCGTGATGCCAAAACTAACAATTTGTTTTCCAGTTTCTTGAAAATCCGCAAAAGAAGCTAAACGCCTGGCTGCTGTCCTCGCAACTGGAGAATGCTCTGCAGCATGACTCCTTCCAAAGTGCACGATGATTGGGCTGTCTGGATGAGCCCGCGCAACATCGAGTATATTGCCTGCTATCTTTTCCTCTCGAGCAGGATTTCTACTACCACCCCTAGTATAATGATTTATCTCAGTCCACATCTCTTCTACTTTCACGTCCATTACACTCATCACCGCAGAATCATCTACAGGTGATATTTTAATTCCGCGCTTGTGAGCTGCTTCGAATAATGCAGCCCGCCCCATTATGCTCTCATCAAAACGACAGTACGCGGCTGCTTTCTTCCCGACCAATTCTTCTAAATTATCTGGAAGAGTAAATTTTGTGTCCTTCGAACTGTTATTATATTGCTCAAATAATGGTTTGAGAGCATCAGGAACTTCGGCTGCGAAAATTGCTGAAGGTAGAGCTTTTTCAAGTACCGAACTAAGCAATGATTCCGCACCACCCATTGCATCATTATTTCCATGATCCACTCCGACAAAGGTAACATTATGTGGATTACTTGCTGATGTCAGCAAAACATCACTGGGTCTTTGTCCGTTAGTATTAATGAAATCTTTAATCGCCGCGATTTTCCTCACAAGTTCAGCATCCAGCGACTTTAGTAAATCGTTTTCTTCATGGACATGATCACGGCTCAGTCCCATGTTCACCATGAAGCCTTGCCGACCACGAAATTGGACAGACGGGTTTGGCCGCATTGCGGACACCGTCTCCTCAGGTAAATCGGATAAGAAGGGCTTCTCTTTAGGCTGTGCGCTTTTTTTTGCCTGCGCATCTTTGCCAGTTCTGTACGCATCTAGATTGTCCGGCTCTTCAGCATTGGAGTCCGGGGGAAGCCTCTCTAAATACGCTTCACCTTCTGTCATACATCAAACAATTCCTTGGTCATCGGCTGTCATAACCGATATACCCTTAAAGCGACATGTAACCGCTCCAACGAAATATAATTAATATGTTCGCCTTCAAATTCTTACCTATAAGGCTTACGGCTAGGCGAACCAGCAAAACAAACATTGAATCAAAATCAATCAAGGTGATATACAACACACTTGCTTACCATTAGAATTATTTTTTATCCAAATGCTAGTCTCATGAAACGAATCAACTATCAAACTGGCAATTTCCAAAAAATGCAAAATTGCGATGTATTAATTATCGGCGCCGGTGCAGCTGGAATGATGTGCGGCATTGAAGCTGGAAAACGTAAGCGCAAAGTGCTTTTGCTTGATCACAGTAAAAAGCTTGGACGCAAAATACTAATTTCTGGCGGGGGAAGATGCAATTTTACAAACATAAATACTAGCCCTCAAAATTTTGTTTCCAACAACCCTCATTTTTGCAAGTCAGCTCTTGCTCGCTATACACCAGAAACTTTTCTCGATCTTGTACAAAGTCACCGTATTAACTTTCACGAAAAAAGACTTGGGCAGTTATTTTGTGATAAGTCTGCACAAGAAATTGTTGATATGTTGCACAAAGAATGTTTACGTTTTCAGAACAAATTTGTTATGGATTGTCACATTCAGCAAGTCGAAAAACAAGAGCATTTCCTAGTAACAACTAACCAGGGTACTTTCACTTCAGACAGTTTAGTAATTGCTACGGGTGGACTTTCAGTCCCTCTGATTGGTGCCACAGGATTTGGTTATGATCTAGCTAGACAATTTGGTTTGAACATTATAAAGCCTACACCAGCACTCGATGGTTTCGTGTTTAGCACTGAACAACGGCAAGAATGGGGAATTCTTGCTGGTGTTTCTCTGGATACGATAGTTTCCTGTAATGGCGCTTCGTTTCGTGAAAATGTCTTATTTACGCACACAGGACTAAGTGGTCCAGCAAGCCTACAGGCTTCTTTGTATTGGGAAAAATCGAAGCCATTAAGCATCGATCTGTTCCCTGAATATGATATTGCTTCTTGGCTTATCGAGCAAAGGAAAAAGCAACCAGGATCTTTACTGAAGAATGTAATCGCTGAACTATTGCCTAAACGATTTAGCGAAGAGCTTGCCAAAATAATACCTTGGCATGGCAATATTTCGTCACTTGCTGAACGAACTTTGGAAGAAGCAGGAGAAATGCTTCATACCTGGCAAATACAACCGGAGAGCACTGTAGGTTTCAAAAAAGCAGAAGTAACCAAAGGCGGTGTTGACACTTCCGAGCTTTCTTCTAAAACTATGGAATCGAAAAAGGTGCCTAGCTTATATTTCATCGGAGAAGTAGTCGATGTTACTGGTCAATTAGGTGGGTATAATTTCCAATGGGCATGGTCCTCTGGGTATGTTGCCGGACAAAATGTTTGACTTTGTATGTATTAGCCGGAGGTTTTGAATAACTATGGCATTTGCCAATTTGTTTTGGTACATTCTTGTATCATTAGTAGTTTACTTGTTTTTTGCTAAAGTCGTTTTAGCGGAAACCTCTGTAAGCAAAAAGTTTGGTAAGGACATCGACATAAATATACCAGCAGCTGTAGTAGCCGTAGTTGTGCTTGCTGTTATGATGGTAGTATCATCCTGGTGTGATCATATTATCAAGACAATATCGACAAGCAATTTTTAGAATGTCGCAGATAGTTCAACAGTTATATCGTGCTCCGTTCACGCAAAAGATTATGTAATTGCTTTGCATATTCCTTACTGTTACCAATATTTTTTTCGATTTTCCCTGGCAACATTCGTTTGCTCTTTACTAATCTTGTGAAAATTTTAAGGGGGACTTCAATGCCATTGTCACTCAGTTCGTAATGTAACTCTGCCAGTTTACCTAATTCTGTTTGCACCTGAGAAGCAGAACTCCTTTTTGTCGAAATGGTATTTGAACATTCATAAAAACTCTTCAAAACATCCTCTATCTCAGCTCTTATTGCACTCACCGTTTTGTAGAATTCAGTCTTATCTTTCTTGGCTTCCTCCAAAACTGATTTAAGCTTTTCCAAAAATACAGCAGCAGTTGGGTCAGTAGATTTTGTTCTTGCTTTTTCAAGTTCAGTGCTAATGGAAAGCATGTCTAAATTAGAAATGAGGTTTTCGAAAGACTTCACAGAGTCTTGAAACTTGGTCAACTCCAATTTCAGATTCAGAAGATCATCCGTCTTCAGTTCATATGCCTTTGACAGGATGTTTAGGGTACCAATAATCGAGGTTACACTTTCCTCAGCTCGTTCTCGTGAACGGCCAATGCGATGCAAAAGTTCTAAATTATGTCTCGAGACATTTTCTAATTGAACGCCCAGATCATCTAAAGAAGAAAAGATTTCCTGAATTTCGGTAGCCTGTTCTTCGCGCTCTTGCAATAAAGATTCGTGATCGTAAGATAGCGACGATGCCTTGGATAAGGCTTCATTTAAGTGCTCAAGTTGATCCTGAGAGTTTACCGCTTTATCCGACATCGCTTCAATTTCTGTTTGTTGATCCGAAAGCTTTTTAGAAACAATCATCAATTGCTGTCCCACATTATTGAAAGCCTCTACGAGCTCAGCAAACTCATCGTCGTTAGCTGCGGGAGTCACAGACAAATCAAACCTGCCATATCGTATGTTGTCTGCTGCCCGTACCAGTTGACCAATTGAATTGAGTATGTACTTGGCAAAAAGGTAACTGAATAACGAAACCAGAATTAGCCCTAAACAAGCGCCCGAAATGACAGTGAATTGAGAAGAATCAGCACTGCGTTGCATTTGCTCTGTACGTTCTTGTAAGAGATTGATTTCAAACTGTTTCATCTCATCTATGGCTTTGTGTATAACGTTGCGATAGTAAAGGCTCTTCCCATGCTTTACTCTGTCAAAAGCCGCGTCGACTCCTTTTTCTTGATAAAGTTTAGTTGTAATTTCCAGACTAGCTAGTCTTTCTTTGATCAATGTGCTGATATTACGTGCTCTATTCTCTTGCACTGGATTGTCGTTAACAAGTTCCTCAACTTTACTTATGCTTTCATTGGTAGATGCAACAAGAGCACGATAGGCATCAAGAAAGACTTCCTGTCCAGTAATCATATACGAGCGCTGTGAGGCAATGGTATCGCTCAGATTGTACATAAGCATATTGAGCTCTTGTAGAACCTGTCTTGAATGTGAGACCCACTGGTTTGCTTTAATTAAACTCGATACACTGATAAAAGACGTAGCACCGATAATTAGAAAAACGGCGGCTGCGCCAAAGGCCATTAAACCCAATCTTGTTGCAACTCTCACAGGTGTCTCCTAAGATGCTGATCAAATACACACAAACTACCTAAAATTGGCATAGCGACCGTTTGTAGGCCAATATATACCAGCGTTGAGAAAAACATAGCCAATAAGAAAAATCATCGCCCAAGGCAAGACATATTCAATTTTCAATGCAACAAGATCCGATGGTCTCACTCCTAACATTCCGAAGGCCATGATAAATGCACCAAATTGAGTGAATACTCTTGGTACCAGCCGACTCTGATGCCATGCATTCACTTTGCTTATGCCCTGAATATGCCCGCGCACACTCATGCTGTCAGTGACATTTTGGACAAGCATCTGGATGGTAATCGCATCACCATCGTTGAGCAAGACAGGTGTGAGCATAATCCGCTCACCGTCTAGACGTTGGATAAGTGACTTATTGCGATCGTCCGCTTTGACTCTCTCTTCAAGATCCACAGGCACGGTATCAATCACACTTGCCGTAATAATCTTTGCCCCAGGATTGAGTAACAAGGAAAGAGAGGTTTGATAATCAGTTACATTAATCGGCAGATGTCCAGAATTAAAAATCCGAACTACCATCAAATGAGCATCGGATATACTCTCTCCCGCAAAGCGCACATCCAGTTCATTTCGCACTGCGCCTTTCAAGTTAACCACAGGTTGTTGTCTCAAAACCATATAAGAAAGTGCTTTTTTGCGTTGATTCAGCTGCCATAAAATTAGCGTTACCGCTATTCCAATGGTAGTGGCCAAGGGTGCTAATAATCGTACGTCTATTGGCATATTTCAGTTCATCAGCTTACTAATTTCTTCATTGGTAATGCCACTATATTCAATATTACTTTTTTCAAAGTAAAATTTTGGAATATACAATTTGTTATCGAAGAGAGAAACAAATAGCGGTGCAATTGTTAACCTGTGAAAAATATGAGAAAGACGTCTGTATTCAGCTTCAAGAGCTCCTAATTCATCTGAAATGGAATGACGTTGAACGTAGTGTTCAACAAATTTTTGGGCTGCCTGGCGACTCCAACCTTGTCTGACGAGGGCGTCAACCACCTGTGGTGCTGCTTCATGTACCTTTACCATGCCACAATCATTGTGTCCGACTAATACAAGGTGTTCCACACCTTTACTTAGGACATAGCCTGCACTAAACTCTGAGCCGACCAGACGTCCACTAGCACGCCTGATTACATAAGCATACATTCTGGGTATCGGCGGTTGATACCGGGCCTCGATACAACTAACAATTAGAACCTTTGGCTCAGTGGTGGCAGAAATGGGCCAACCAAAGTTTTGAGCCATAATCAATGCTTCAATCGGAGTATTACGCCATTCAATTGGAATGTCTTCTTGTCCGGATAATTCCAAAAGTTTATCTTTATATTTAAAGTCTGTTTTGACAGACGGTAGATTGCCAACCATGCCAGAACCTCAGAGAAACAACTAAACTAAATTCCTTATTCCCAGATCAATAATGTCACAATCAATTTGGTCTTAACGCGAAGATTACCAGAAATCCAAGATTCTCGAATTTTAGTTTGTCAAGATTTTCTCCATATCGTAAAGCCGGTGCAGTCTTTGGGCAAATTGTTGACGGGGAAGAAGCTGTGCTTTTTCTAGTTCCCGATTCTGTATTTCGGCAGATACTTCTACTCGAGTTGTCTCAAGTAAATTGAATGATGTTCCGGCAAGGTACCCCGTAGAACCAGCAGCTAACAGTTTATCTCGAGTATTTCGATTGTTTGAATATTCCCAACCACCAAGAATTCCCAAGACACCATTGGCAACTCGCGGTGGACCTACCGCCGCAGCAAAAATAATGTTTTCTCTCATGGTACCGGAAGCGCGTTCTCGTTGTGCCTTTAGAAATTGTCGCGTACTAAGCAAAAGCGTTTCTTCCTGAGCATAAAGCCCCTGACGGCGCCGAGCATTAAGGACATACCCTGTTTCTGAAATATTATCTGCCACTAGCCTGGTAAACTGTTGCCTGTGCAAAGAAAAAGTTTCGGCATTATGTGCTCCTATATGGGTTAATTCCTTTGAGGTGACCTTCTGAGCAGCCAGTCCAGAAATATTACCGGTAACACGACCAACTACAGGTGTGAGCAACACAATTACACCTGAAATAGTTTGGAATACACCTCCTGTACCATTTAAACGAGGTCTATGCAAATGATTAGCGACAAGACCAATAATATTGGCTGTTGCTCCCGTAGAGTTTTTAGCAAAATCTACCAAAAAAGCTGTGTTCTGAAAAACCCAGAATCTTCGCGTTGCCGAATGGAATTTCGAGAACTCAATAAGAGATAGATCTCTCATATCATGCAACAGCTGCCCCTCAGCCTGGGCCACTTTCAATTCGGTTGGTCCAAAATCTATCGCATGGGCTAAAGCCCCATTGCGTTCAGTAATCAGTTTGTCCAACTCTGTATGAAGCTCTTGTACATGTCTGCGATATGCGGCTGGGTTAAATCCTTTACCCTTAATGGCAACATAATGTTTAAAATTTAGACCTAATTCAAAAACATCACCCGCCATTCCTATCAGTTGTCCCGATAACTGGGTACAGGTACTTCCTCTCAACTTCCCTCTTTGCCTGTTTGTAGTAGGCGTCTTTTGAGTGGAAAGGGCGTAGCGCACTGGCAAAGCCGTCAATATACCGGCTTCTGAACAAGAAGCATTTGTTTCACCATAAAGAAACACTCGCCTTTGCCGCCATTGGCTAGTTAAGGTTGTTTCCGCTCGAAATTGGGTACTTAACCTCTGAAGTTCCAATTCCTTGCGTAAAATCTGCTCGGTGATCGCATCAAGATGCCCAAGATCATTTGATTTAATATCTACTACATCCGTTTTCTTGCTCTCTATAGATTCGGGCGAAGTATCACTAGCTAACGCCGTATGAGCTAGGGTCGTCGATACACAAAGAAGAGAAAGGAGGGTTAAGGGTGCTACAGAATGAAATCTCACTATCTTTTCCCTATCGAAACCCATCAAACATTCCATTAAATAAGCAATTTACACACAAATATAAAATTGTACCCTGTTGTTGAACTACAATTTTATTGAAAAACAAAGTATTTATTAGAACAATCAAGATAACAAGGAGACCAGAGAATCAATAACCATGCTCCCCTCTGGTTTTTTGCTCGCTCGGTCAATCCCTCTAACAATGATAAAGTGGATATCACCATGAGGACTGGTCTATGATCATTATTAACTGATATTTGAGAAGTTCATTCATGCATATGCATACGCTTGGCTCTGTCTTTAAGTTATGGTCCTTCCTAGGTATCTACATTTTATTTGGAACTGGAAATGTATTAGCTGGTACCCAGGACAAAGCATTTCATAACCCATCTGCTATTGAACATTCTTTGGGGAAGGCACCAAAATCTAAAAACCTGCTGCAAGGCGGCGTTAAGGAAGATGCCTCCCTCCACCCATCGTTAAAAGTGCTACCTGCACCATCAGGTCATGGGGAATACTTGAAGGGATGGACCAGCCAAAATATGTATCCACTCGATGCCGATTTGGTCCAATATGCTGGAGGGACAAAGTACATAGGCGGACAACCAGCCCCGAAGCTTCGCTCTCTCCTGCCTTCCATAGACAGATCTCTGCATGGTGTCATTCCTCCTATTTCAAGCTATTTGCTAGTACCACACAACACTATTATGTGGTCTGCTCCTGGCTATGATATTTTTGTTCACACCTCCAGCAAAACCGATAGCAACCATTTTTCTTCATTTAAAGGAGTCAGCTTTAACTCTGGCAAAGGTGTAAATTCCTGGGACAACGGCTATGAAACTAAGCGACAGAATGTCCGCGATCATATTCCCATGGAAAATAAAGGCATAACGTCCTGGGTACCCGGTTATGAAGTTTCAAAAACGCAAGAGGCAACGTTTGTTGTAGGAACAGGAAATGAAGTCAAAAATACTGATCATAGTGACGTCACTCAACGTTCCTCTACCTCACCGGTTTTTATTTCCACATCACGCCGCGGAGTCGTTTGCTGGGCTCCTGGTTACGAAGTGTCAGTGCAGTCTGCTAGTTTAGTTAAGACTAGCCTTGGTGGCTTCTGGAGTGCACCTGCAAAAACAAATACACCAAAGTTTCCGGACTGGACCGGCAAGACTTTTTTGCAGGCCGTGGCACCACCCTTAACTTTAGTAGCACCCACCTTATCACTACCTGGGGCTAAACCTTTGTTGACCAATAGTAATGATCAATGGAACAACTGGTATAAATCAATTGCTAGAGCGATTTATGCTCGCTGGCAATGTGCTGAAGTTGGCCCTGGTCTTGCCACTGTCCGTGTAAGCGTGACTAAAGACCGCTTTCTTTCTTGTCAGATCGTTGATTTCTCACCATTAAATGAAGGTGAGCGCAATGTTGCTAGCGAACAAGCCTTTCGAGAGGCTGCGGTCAAAGCAGTAAATGATGTAAACAAATTCGAAATCCCCGAATTACCGCCTTTATCTGGTAGCAATCAGGTTACATTCGATGTTCAGATGAAACGTACAGTAGATGGACCGAGCGGGATCGACATCACTAAAGTTCACACAGATTGAACTCTACTTTTGTCAGAGGATCATCATAATCTTGAAGATTAGAGACTGTACTTACTGTGGGATTGATATGTTCCCCACCTTGCTTCTTTCTATCTCAGTCAGCATTTTTCTTACTGAAGCAAGATTAATTTCTTGAACGCGTTCAACTTCCTATTGACATATATTATTGCCATTTGTACGATAGTCTTTGAACACGTTCAACTTATACAGGAAAGGAGGCAAAAACAATGGATCTTATTATATGTACCTATTCAGCATATTTGGCAATCAGCATCGGCATGACCATTTGGGTGGCCACTACTTTATCGCGCAACGGGCAGGTGTTTCTAGAAAAAGTCTTCAGTGGAAATCGCGAACTAGCTAACTCTGTTAACCACTTGCTGGTGGTCGGTTTCTATTTGATCAATCTTGGATATGTCAGCCTGGCGCTGAAGCTTGGTTATAACATTGTCAGCCTTCGCGAGTCGATAGAGGCACTCTCTAGCAAGGTCGGCGTCGTTCTGCTCGTTCTTGGCGCCATGCACTTCTTCAATCTCTACATCTTCAGCCAGATCAACTGCAAGTCCGAACAGGCAACTGCCAATCGGCCCGTTCGGCCGGATGGCATTACGCCAGTATGAGCATCAAAACAACTCTAAGCAATCTTCTTGTGCTATTCGACCTATCATTCCAACAAGGACAGCGATACCAAAATTGATTGCAGCTCCAAATGCAAATCATTGCACTGACAATGATCTCCGAAAACTGCGAAACTATCAGCTAAGTGATTATATATTGAGGTTCATTGTGGCAAAGGTAATTAAAGGATCCAGAGGCGAAAACACCAGAGCAATTATCCTCGAAACTGCTCTGCGCCTTTTTCGAGAGCGTGGCTTTGAAGAGACGACCATGCGCTTGATTGCCGATGAAGCTAGCGTATCGCTAGGAAATGCATACTATTACTTTCACTCGAAAGATGAGCTCGTGCATGATTTTTATTCTCGTTTGCAAGAATCGCAGCTTGCCGCATGCGAAGGAATTCTCGCTACAGAAAAAGGATTGAAGAACAGATTGAGCGGTGTCATTCGTGCACATCTGGCAGTGGCCTCACCGTACCAGCGTCTGTTCATATCATTGTTCAAAATTGCCGCTGATCCCGAAAACGAACTCAGTCCGTTCAGTCGCGAAACAGCACCAGTGCGCGAGCAATGTATTGCACGCTTTGCCGAAATGATCGATGGTGCACAAGAAAAGATATCGCCAGACCTTCGTGCCGAATTGCCGTATTTATTATGGCTATATCATTGCGGTATTGTCTTATTCTGGATATATGATAAATCGCCAAGTTTCGTGCGAACCTATCGTTTGTTGGAACTGTCTAGCAACATAATCACTAACCTGATCGGTATTGCTAGCATACCTATAATGACACCAGCTCGCCGGAGTATTTTGGGCATGATCCAAAGCCTAAAGTCCGTCTAGGAAATTATGTTTGATTCTCGCCTATTAAAATGTTTGCAACATCCAATCACACAGCTAATGGCATTCAACGAGATGCAACCACGCTTTAACGATGTGCCTATTGTATGTTGGAGTACTTTAAGTGCTATAGCAGTTGGTGGTTCATGCCTTTACGGCAGTTCTCTTGCTCTTGTCATGAAAGGATGGCACTGCTGGTCCAGTGCATTGCTTCTCACCTTGTCTGCCGGTCTCGCCTGGTGCATTTTCGGTCCAATTCTTGTAATGGTAACTAAGAAAAACGCTTTTACCTGCGCCCACGCCTCTCTGGTGACAATGGCATATGGAGAGATGGTCCTGGCAATGGGAGCATTGTTGAATATATTGGGCGTGTCGGAAAGCAGATTCTTGTTTCCCGATCCAGCTTCGTTCAACATCGCTTGGGTTAGCTTATCCAATGTCACGATGGCGACTGCGCTCTCAGTTCAACTGGCTGGAGTCAGGGTTGCTCCTTGGAAAACATTGCTAACCTGGATCCTTGCACTTAACGGCAGCGGTTTTCTGTTCTTCATCATCTTGAAAACAGTTCTGGAAAAGGGGATGTAAAATGCTGATTCAAAAAAATCCGCTGACTATGCTTGGAACAATTTCTCGGTGCTGGCTGTTCGTTTACAAGACACCAATCAGTGATGCAAAACGATTCCTGCCACCACAATTGGAGCCAGTACAATATAATAATTACTCATTTTGGAATGTAGTCGTGTGCCAGGTAAAAAACATGCGTCCGCAGCTTTGCTTATTGCCTATGGGTATCACCTACTGGCATGTTGCTTATAGGGTCTACGTGCGGGTACGACCTCGCGAGAATGAAAATATCGAAGGACTTTATTTCTTACGTAGTGATTGCAATAATTCACTCATATCGATGGTAGGCAATCTTTTAACCGACTTCAATTTTCATACTGCAAAAGTTTCAGTTCATGAAAATGATCAGTCCATTAACATAAGTATTGCTTCCCAAGGTAGTAATGACCAAGCCATTATCAATAAAGTAGAACAACCCTTGCTGCTAGCTGATTCGGTTTTCAACTCACTCGATGAGGCCAGTCAATTTCTAAAATACAAGCCAAACGGGATCTCGATTCAGCGAGACGGCCTCGCTAACATCACACATATCGTTCGCGACGAACAAGCATGGCAAAGCAAGCTTGTATATGTCGAACGTGCACAATGGGCATATTTTAAGGATAAGAACGTCAGTTTCGAGATTTGTTATGAAGTCGAACCAATCGCTTATCAGTGGAACAGAGCCAAGATTTACAAATGCGAATCTTTCTAACAGGATCAACCGGCTTTATTGGCAGCTACATTTGTCAGGCGCTTTCTTCCCAAGGGCACATTGTCACTTGCTTGATACGTAAAGGATCTAAGATAAAATTGAAGGCTCATCGCGCCGAGGAATTGCACGGGCAGAGCATCAATCTGATTGAAGGCGAGTGGACACAGCCGCAAAACTGGCTGGACCAGGTTGCTGGACATGATGTTTTAATCAATTCGGTGGGCATCATTCGCGAAGGCTATCGCGGAGAGTTTGACGTTGTTCACGACCGCACCCCAATTGTGTTGTTTCAACACGCTGAAACTGTCGGTATTAAAAAGATTATTCAAATCAGCGCAATGGGTGCAGACGATCAGGCAGTGAGCAGGTTTCACCTTTCTAAACGCAAAGCGGACAGATATTTGTCCTCATTGAACATTCACTATCTTGTTATTCGCCCTTCGTTTGTTTATGGATACGGCGGATCCTCCATGGCATTCTTCACACGACTTGCCGCACTGCCCATAACACCAGTTGTAGGCGATGGACAGTATCGGGTGCAGCCAATACATATTGACGATCTCGTCAAGGCAATTGTAATATCGGTAAAAGATCACACCTCAGAATCCGGAACTATAGATGCGGGCGGTAGTGAGATTCTCACGTTTGACGAAATGCTTGATGTTTTGGGACGACAGCTCGGAACACGAGTCAGGCATTTGCACATTCCGTGGAGAATTATGGGTGTGATTGCAAAGACAACCGACCTGCTTGGCGGTTATGGACTCATCAGCAGCGATGAATTAAGCATGCTAAGAAGAGGCAGCGTCTCAGACAATTCACAATTTACCGCAATGTTCGGATTTGAACCTATGCCGTTTTCGCAAGGCATCGTTCTTTCTTACTGACACCATCTTGGTCAAGAGTTATCGCAAGTCGTTCTGCCTTCAGCACAGGCCACTAAATTATCGATCGATCCGCGTGCTTCAGCCCAAAGGCATTGTCTTCTCATGAGCCCGTTAAATTTCTGACCAGAATTCTGACCATTGGTGAGTTAGGCAAACAAATATTGACACAATTTGAACAGCGTTCCAAACTTTAGGGCTTCTGATGTCCAATTCAGTCGGTATGACCAGGAGCAGTAACTTTAGCTCCAATTGTTGACATGGCTTTTCAAACACTTGATTAACTGTTAGTTTTTAGAAAACTCCCCTATTGATAATGAGTATGCTAGTAATTCAAGAAATACTTCCTCAACATCAGAGCAAACGAATGAATAAGTACATAGGCATTTTTATGAGTGTAGCTCTTGCTACAGTAATCATTGGCATTGTTCTCTACAAGGCGCTTGCGGTAGAGGGCCGACCAGTTCCTCCTGAGAACGAACCAGTAATGACCCCTGGCATGCGAATCATCGCTAATACACCTGTAGGTACCATCGATATAAGAGCCGGCAATGGACGGAAGCGGTCCTATACTTGGGATGGAGCCACACGGTCAATAGAAATGTGGCCAAGGAAAGAACGATGGAACGGCAGCATGGGGTTATATTTTCCAGGACCCGGCGAGCACTGGATTGCAAACCATGGTATCACTCGCTGCGTGGCAGAAGAAGGCCAATTAAATTTCAGTTCGCTCGAAAAGGCAATGACATGGCTATCTGAAAAGCCCGGGCATGTTTCGCGAATATATCGAAACGATGGATTGAGTGTTTGGTTGTCTAAAGTGCCAGAGCGAAGGCAGCTTGGTGTTGATGTCTTTCAGATTTATATTAATGGGCACATGCCCACACAATTGGCTGGGGCCCAGGACGATAAGATCCAGATCGTTGCAAAAGAGCCCATACCTCAAGTCACCAAGGCCCCTGCAGATTCAAACGAGTTCAACGAAAATAACGCAAGTTATAGCGCTGCAAAACGAGCCAGTCTGTGCTTCTATCATTCCTTTTTTGCTATGGCGGAAAGTGCATATAAGGAGCACCGCTATCGTGATGCTTTGACTGGATATACCAAAGCTATTTTTGCAAAACCCAGCGTCTATTTATATTTGCAACAAGCACGTTGTCTTATTGAGTTAGGCGACTTCACAGGCGCTTTACACAGCTGCGATTTAGCCTATGAAATAGACCATAGTTACGCCGATATCGCCACAGTCAGGGCTGAAGCCAAGCACAAGGCGGGGAAAATAAACGAACGCATAGAACAAGATAACCATTAGAGATTGCATCTTACCAAGATTAAAAAGTCTTCCTCAAAATTAAGTACCTCTTTAAATTATTGACGTCCAGCTTTGCAAATTTCCCATTTGGCTTACATAGCACTCAGGATCTTCTGTCTTTCCAACCCAAGCTGCTAGATTTGTACCGATTCGGGTATAGAGATAAATGAACCAGAGTAAGT
>Ga0206887_10135_pt1 | contig 17767 bp, 23 predicted proteins | sample Alteio_BWOrgHeat_89_FD_153248 | JGI IMG/M metagenome (GOLD analysis project Ga0206887, IMG submission 153248) | Enriched cells from forest soil in Barre Woods Harvard Forest LTER site, Petersham, Massachusetts, United States - Alteio_BWOrgHeat_Nextera3 ...
ATCAACCTAGAGAATCGCTTCGAGGACATAGTGGGGGAGAGCACTGCGCTTCGACAGGTACTTAAGGATATCGAGACAGTGGCGCCCACCCATGCCACTGTGCTGATCGAAGGGGAGACAGGCACGGGGAAAGAGCTTCTGGCAAGAGCGATTCACCGGCTCAGCCCGCGCAAGGAACGCACCTTTATCAAGCTGAATTGCGCCGCGATTCCTGCGGGTCTGCTCGAAAGCGAACTGTTCGGTCATGAGAAGGGAGCCTTCACTGGCGCCATTGCGCGCAAGGTGGGTCGTCTGGAGTTGGCTCATGAGGGGACTCTGTTCCTGGATGAGGTCGGTGATTTGCCTCTGGATCTGCAACCAAAGCTGTTACGCGCGCTACAGGAGCGGGAAATTGAGCGGCTGGGTGGAACCAGGCCCATCAAGGTGAATGTGCGCTTGATTGCCGCGTCCAACCGCGACTTGGCCAAGATGGTTACCGAAAAGCTGTTTCGTGCTGACCTTTACTATCGCCTTAAAGTATTTCCGATTCATTCTCCACCGCTGCGCGATCGAATCGGAGACATTCCTGTTCTGGTGCGACATTTTGTCAGCATGCACAGCCGGCGCATGGGCAAGACCATTGAGACCATTCCTGAAGCAACTATGGAGGCACTCAAGCGATGGAAGTGGCCGGGCAATATTCGTGAATTGGAGAATTTTCTGGAGCGGGCGGTAATCCTCACGCCTGGCTCAGCACTTTACGTCCCGCTGGCGGAACTGGAAACTCAAGAAGAGGACACAGATCCGTCTATGGAAAGATCAACCCACGAAGCTGCAGAGCGGGGTCATATTTTGGGTGCGCTGCGTGATGCCAAGGGTGCCATTGCCGGCGACAATGGAGCGGCGGCCCGGCTAGGGCTCAAACGCACCACATTGAACTCGAAAATGAAGAAACTCGGCATCACGCGGAGTGACTATATCTAGTCTGGATGACGATATCCCGTCATAACTGCTTCGTCATCGGCTCATCTAGCGCGAGGTGGGCTTTACCGAGTAAGACCTTTCCTTTCATAGCACGAGTTGCCTAGCTCGCGATGAAAACCCATTTGGCCCAGTGAATGCTTCTAGGTAGGGCATGGCGCTGCGAATTACAGTTCAGGAACGAGAAAGCTCGCTCGAGATTACCCTCGAAGGGCGGCTCGCTGAGGCGTGGGTGGTTGAACTGAGCGAGGCGTGGGGAGAAACCGCTCGCCGGCTCGGAAGCAGACAACTTTCCCTAAATCTGCGCGATTTGACGTACTCGAACGAGCACGGCAAGCAGGTGCTAAGAGAGATCGTTGCGCAGACAGGCGCAGAGATTCTGGCCAGCAATCCCTTTACGAAGTATCTCGCACAGGAAATCAGCAACCCCGAAACAGATTGAATCCAGTTGGAGGCGATTCATGGAATCAGTGAGGTGCTCTTCTTAGCGAAAGGGATTGGTAAGAGAAGCGAATCTTGAAGCCAAGTACTTCTATCGATCAACTCCATAGGAGCCGTGACGCGCATCACAACATTGAGAAATACAAGTGTGGCAATCTAGCACCCATAACATCCTTTGCCTGTTACAGTATGCCGGTTCACTGAACAATTCCTTCCCAATTATTTGCGTCTCCTAAGACCCTAAACGGCTCGCCCCGACGGGAGCCACACGCATATGCAGTGACACCAGAGAGGCAAGCTAGTGACGAAACTAATCATCGCGGAAACTCAAGCAATTTATCGGGCGGGGATGGCAAGAGTCCTGGCGATCGAAGAGGAATTCCGGATCGTCGCACAGTGTCAGGATTGGAGCCGCCTCTATCCCGCGGTAGAGAGTTTTCGGAACGCTGTCGTGATCGTTGCATCTTCGATCCGGCCGCAATTCGAGGCATTACAGGAGCGGGCCCGCACGTTCAACAGCAAAGTTATCGTGATCCTGGAGGACACAGAGTCCTATGCGTCCTTTGTAAGTCTTGGGGTCTCCGGAGTGGTGTATCGCAGTACTACCAGCGCGGCATTTCTGGATTGCATCCGCCGCGTCGTTCGCGGTGAACCCTTTGTGTGCCCTGGCCCCATCGCACAACAGGAAGATATGGTCGGCACCCGTGCCTCTGCGCTACTGAGTCCGAAAGAGCTAATGGTCGTTGCGCTCCTGGTGGAGGGCATGAAGAATAAAGAGATTGGAGATCGTCTTGGAACCAGCGAACAGGTTGTCAAGAACAAGCTTCGAAGCATCTACGACAAGACTGGAGTCTCCGACCGCCTGGAACTCGCCCTATTCACTCTTCACCATCGGGCCATGGCAACAGCGGCCGCGGAGGCCGGGACGAAGCTTCAGTTGCAAACTGCCAGAGCCACTGACACGCCGCATCGCGAAGTCTCAGACGCCGTCGTATCCTCCTTCAGCAAACCAGGATTACACGCTGAGATGGTGTAGCCATGACAACTATTGAGGTCAACATTGCGCCGGGTCTTACGCAATGCCATCGCTTTAACCAAACTGGCACCCAATACTTCGAAGGTGATGACGACTCTGGCGGACCGGGGGTTAGCCTTGAAGTCACCTTCACGATTCAGGGCCGAGCTAACGGTAGCACGTATAGATACAATCGCGCGAACTACACGCCTCTTAAATATTCCTATGACATCTTTTCTCCCGAGGTTTTACCATGCTAGCGGATCAGATAACACCTTCTTTCGCCCGAAAGGGGGCATCGGATTTAGTTGGGGCTCAATTCGTTCGACCTGTTTCCGTGGATGCACTGTGGAGAGGATACTTCTGTCCTTTTGTAGAAAGGTCAACATCTATATGAACGGCCTCATTGGGCGGCCGACGAACTTCTGGCTTACTTTTTCACCGGAGCTCGAGAATCAATTCGAGCTCGAGTGCGGACCTCGACGGCTGCGTCACTTGCAGTTCAAGGGCCTCATTTCGCTAGCGGCCTACGTTCTTTTCGCCCTGGTCGATCTTCCCATCTTGGGTCCACGGATCTGGCTGAGTGTACTTATTCGCTTCGCAGTTGTTACCCCTGCAGTGCTGGCTGGCGAACTGTTTTTAATGTGGCGCCACCAAAAGGTTACACGGGAGCTAACCGCCTGCATTCTGTCGACCCTAATGGCCGTCAGCCCGCTCGCAATCTATCGCGGGACGCCACTATTGGTAGCGGTAGGCCATACCGCACTCATTGTCATTTCGCTCGTGAGCATGAGCATCACACGGCTTCGGGTTCCGTATGCGCTCGCTCAGGTACTGGCTCTGATTCTGACTGACGCGATCTTTGCCTGGCTCGATCCTTCGATACAGTTCCGGGTGGAGTTTTTCTTTGTGGCGTTGGTATCGGCGGCCGTGTCATTCAATTTCCTGTTCAACCGCCTCCTGGAGCTGGAGGAGCGGAGAGTATTTCTGGCCAATCTACGCGATCAGGCAAAGAGCGATGAGTTGAGCTTGCGCGCGGCGGCTCTAAAGGCCGCAGCCAACTCGATTGTGATAACCAACCGAAACGGGACTATCGCCTGGACGAATACCGCCTTTTCCGCTTCAACTGGCTACTCGGCCGATGAAGTCGTCGGGCAAAATCCCCGGCTGTTGAAGTCGGGCAAGCACGACAAATCGTTCTACGAAACCCTTTGGCAAACGATTCTAGCCGGCCAGGTGTGGCGCGGGGAAATGCTCAATCAGCGCAAGGACAAGAGCTTTTACCCTGAAGAGATGACAATTACTCCCGTTTCGTTGCGGAAGAATGAGATCACCCATTTTGTCGCCGTCAAACAAGACATCAGCGAGCGAAAGCGCAAAGAACAGGCGCTTCTCGAGGCCGAGGAGAATTACAGGGCTCTCTTCGAGAATTCGGTGGTAGGCATCTTCCAACACGATCCTGACGGTCGGCCGATGAATATCAACTCCGCTTTTGCGCGGATTCACGGCTTCGATTCCGCAGAGCAGCTGCTGGCGGAGATTTCGAATCTGCCCCTCCAGCTAGTGGTCGACCCGATCCAGGTTGAGGGGTGGGACCAGCTCTTCGACAAGAACGAGGTAGCTCGGGGCATTGAGGTCGAAGTCTACACTCGAAACCGTACAAAGAAGTGGGTGCTGCTGAACCTGCGTGTCGTGCGTGATGGCAATGGCATCATCCTGCGATACGAAGGCACAATCGAAGATATCACCGAGCGCAAGATTGCCCAGGAGCGGCTACAATTCCTTGCTTGCCATGATGCTCTAACTGGCCTACCTGGGAGGGCTCTCCTGGAAGACCGCTTGGCCAAGGCATTCGCCCGGGCAAAGAGACAGCAAGACAATGTTGCGCTCATTTACCTTGACCTTGACCGCTTTCAACTAATCAACGATTCGCTTGGGCATGCCATTGGTGACTATTGCCTGCAGCTTATCGCCGACCGGTTGAGCAGCCTGATACGGGAAAGCGAAACCGTTTCCAGGCTGGGAGGTGACGAGTTTGTCTTCGTCCTCAGTGACATACAGAACATCACGCAAGCAAAGTCGGTTGCGGAACGCATTGTCGATGCGATGGAGGAAGTCTTCATAGTGAAGGGGCATTCTCTGCGTATTGGGTGCAGTGTTGGCATCAGCGCCTTCCCCGATGATGGCTTGGAGAGCCAGACCCTCATCAGTAACGCCAACGCCGCCATGCTCCGGGCCAAAGACGATGGACGCAACAATGTGCGAGTCTTTACCGAAGACATGAATGCCGAGGCGATGGAGCGGCTGCGCCTCGGGAACCAGTTGCAAGCTGCGATCAAGCAGAGAGAGTTATTTCTCGTCTACCAGCCCCAGGTCAATATCATCACGAGACAAATCACTGGGTTGGAAGCGCTTATTCGCTGGACCCATCCGCAAATGGGTATCGTTGCGCCCGGCCAGTTCATCGGAATCGCTGAGAGCTGCGGCCTGATCACAACCATTGGAAAGTGGGTGCTGAGAACGGCCTGCACCCAGGCCCGCAAATGGCAGGACGAGGGACTTCCGGCATTGACCATAGCAGTCAACGTCTCCACTATACAATTTCGCCAGGCGAGTTTCGTCGAAACCGTTCGTCAAGTGCTGCTCGAGACGGGGCTCGAACCTCGGTACCTTGAACTCGAAATCACGGAAAGCTTGTTACTTTCAAATGCAGACAACGTGTTCTCGACTATCCGAGAATTAAAGGAGATGGGGGTCAAGCTCGCGATCGACGACTTTGGTACCGGCTACTCCAGCCTTAGCTACCTCCGACAGTTCCGGGTCGACAAGCTAAAAATAGACCAGTCATTCATCCGCAATCTCCCGGAAAACGCAGAGGACGCCTTGATTACAGTGGCCATCATCAAGCTTGCCGAGGGGCTGCACTTGCAGGTGATTGCCGAAGGAGTGGAGACAGAGGTGCAATTGTCATTTCTACAAGCGAATGGTTGCGAGGAGGTTCAAGGCTATTGCTTCAGTATGCCTCTAACAGCGGACGAGGTGCCCGAGAAGCTGCTTGGTCGCCTCCCAGTGAGGCCCTCTTCGCCGTCAGTGAAGCCCGTGGCCCTTGCGTAGCTTGGAACTCACCGGGCCTGCTAGATTTGCCTCCAGTTCGCGGAAGGAGGAACGAAGCCCACACGGCCTTAACACCCTGACAGATCCAGATGAGATGTTCTGTTATCGACCCGAAGATTTCGGGTCCCAAAGGCTCTTACCCTGATTCCTTTGCCCTTTTAGTCGCCTTGGAACTTTTCGTTGGGTATTTTTCCGTCACCAGGCTCCTGGTACATAGCCAAGATCTCTTCAACCAATTGCAACTGGTAAAACAGCGTGCGACGGCTCGGAGAGCGCTCACTGCTGGCGTCATCCAGTGTCTGTCGTATAACCTCATCAACCGTCCAACTCATCAGAAGGCTGTCGTGCGTTTCGTTCGTGAGTTTGCAGATGAGAAGGGCGAACTGCTCAAATATGGAACTCCTGAATCAATTCCCAGTGCCTGGCAGGCTTTATAGGTGGCCTCTGCCAAGGCACGATGATGGATGGTGAAAAGAGCGAGTTCTAGACGATCTGAGACGCCAGCCTTGTCAAACACCACTCGAAGGTAATTCTTTATCACCTGTTCTGTGGTGTCCAGCCGCGCTGCAATCTGCCGATTCCGCCAGCCTTTGCTAACCAGGGAAAGAATGTTGAGTTCCTTAGTCGTTAGTCTGTTGCAGACGTTCGTTCCCACCTGGTCTTCTGGCCTGGGCATCTGCCGATGCGTAAAGACGCATCCATCACCGGAACGAACTGCCGCCCGGCGAACGCATTGGATCAAAGCTTCAACCGAGGCGTCGCGACGGAGAAGGCTGGCGGTTCCGTTAACGGTATGGTGCAAATGGTGTTCGGATGCCTCGACAAGAAAGATGAGACGACTTCCGACTCGATTGAGCCTTTCCGCCAGATGGGACATTTCAAGTTTAAGCGTTGAGGCGACAATTGCCACGCAGGCCCGTGAGGCGTCGATTGCTTGGAAGAGCTGAGAGCTGTTAGCGCAGCACGCGACGATATCAATGTCACCAGCAAGCGACAACAGCTTGACCATCCCAGCCTGATAAACTAGTTGATCGTCAGCAATTATTACGGTTACAAACGAACTCCTACCCATGCTGTGGACTCTCCAAGGAAGATGGACCCTCTAAAACTCGGCCGTCTTCTTTTCCTGTCTCCGCTGCAGCCATTCGAGGGCAGAGTATCGCATGCGGTAAATATCAAGCTGTTCAATAATGACCGGCGTATTACCTTGGGCTACCGATTCCATTGCCCGGACATTATGATATTTATGACTTTGGTGGTTACGTAACTTCCGATTCGGTCCAGCGGCTGCCTAATGTAAGCCCGAGACGTGGGCTCGATTTGCCTGCCAGCCAGATTGGTCACTCTCGCCCCAATGTTCACGGCGCCACCTTTGTGGTCCGCCCTGTTTAGCTTCAGGGCCGAGAGCCAGTGCTCAGTCAGATTTGACTTAGCTCTTTTGCATGCTATCTGGTCAACCGTTCCATCTCCCTTAATGCCGAAGGTCTTCGGTCCGTTTCCACCGGACAGATATCTGGTTCCACTGTCGGTCTCGATAATGGGTGAGTGCGAAAAGGGTCTCGAGCTGGTACAAGGCGGTTCCTCCGAAACGACGGAAACTGGTTCATCTTCCCATGAACCCGTGAGCGCATTAGAGAAGGGGGGTGATCGGAGGACAATTCAAACTATAAGCCGGTGGGGAAGTATCCTTAAAAGATTAACGTTAGATCGAAGCCGCCTCATTTGCTGGCTAGAGGTCCACCAGTCTGCTTCGAAAAGTTGTTCAATTTTGCTCACAGTCGATGATTTCTGAGAGCAAATGGCGGTCCAATCTGACTCATGGGAGCGGTCTCCAGAAGGGAGTCCGTAAGAACCCACAAATTCCCCCGGCAAAAGTAATTTGTAGTAACACTGGTGATACATGCGAAAATAAGTAACAGACCATGACTCCTGGGGCGGGGCCACTGAATTCCGCTGTTCAGCCTCGGCTTGCGATGGTTGTTTGCCATCTGGGACGGGAACATTCAGATGCATGACGCGAGAAACTCATCGATAGATGCTGCCACTTTTCTAGTTGAGGCCGGCCTTGGACGTAGGATCGTCCATATAAAGGCCAAGACTACCTTCTTCTTGCAGGGCAATCCTGCTGATTGCATCTTCTATCTTAAAAAGGGTCGCGCGAAACTCACCGTTGTTTCGCAAAGGGGTAAGGAAGCCACAATCATGCTGCTCGGCCCGGGCGAGTTTGTGGGAGAGGAATCCCTGGCAAGCGTGGGCGCCGTACATATGGCGACCGCCTCCGCCCTCACCCCGTGCACGGCACTCAAGATTGATCGGGCGGAGATGCTAGGAATCATGCACGAGGAGCGCCGCTTCTCCGACCTCTTCCTAACGTTTCTGTTGTCTCGCAGCATGCGAGTCCAGGCAGACCTTGTGGATCAGCTCTTCAACTCAAGCGAAAAACGTTTAGCTAGAATTCTCCTGTTGATGGCGGAATACGGAAAGCCGGGCGATCCAGAATCGTTGATTCCGAAAATCACGCAGGAGACGCTGGCGGAAATGGTTGGAACTACTCGCTCCAGGGTCAGCTTCTTCATGAACCGATTTCGCAACCTTGGCTTTATCGAATACAACGGTCGCATCCGCGTGCATAAGTCGTTGCTTAATGTTATTTTGCACGATTCAGACGCACTGCATTAACGTCCCCAAGTCTAGGCCAATGGGTCTCCCGAATTGGAGACCTAATCAGAATCAGTGAAACGGGTAGCGCCTGGATCGACTGTCACCGCCACATTGGCATGCATCAGTCTCCCCCACGGACCCTAAGCCTCTTTAGACGGATTGGCTGTGTCGTAGCGCGGGATCATTCACTTGCGATATTCCAACCTACAAATTGCTTGCGATGGAAGCTGCCAGTTCTGTCGTGAAGCGTGGCCGCGTGGACAGATTTAGAATTCGACTGCGGAGTTGATTCGGGGACACTATTTTAAAGCCAATCCGCCCCGAGCCTCCAGCCCTCCTCAAGCACAGTTTGGGTTGACTCGCAAGGTCTAGCCTCGTAGATTGTGTCGAGATTTCTAACATTCGCTTCCCAGAACGTCTGGTAGTTGTTGCGTGTTCTAGTCACATAAGGCTGTCTCTGTTCCACCAACTCATCTGGGGTCATGTTTTCGAACTTCAAGCTTCTGGCCAGTGCCTCACGAAAATATTGGTTCTCGGAACTGTTACAACACATGCACGCTGTGACAATAAAATCTGCCTCGTCTCTTCTGGGGTCGCAATGTGGAAGAAGATGGTCCCATGATAAGTTCGTCCAATTCGCAAATGACTTGGTTCCGTCGAGGCCACAGTAGCGGCAATGAAAGTGGTCGCGTTGATGGATTTTGAAATCGCACTCTCTGGTCGAATCGCCGGATCTTGGCATAGTACCCCTATGGATCGTCAGTTCTCAAGAGGACTTCTGACGACTCACCTGCGATGGTGCCGGATAATCGTGAACATGTATGTGCGCGTGCTCACACGGCAAACACTCCAATTGGGCATTGAACGAATACAGGCAGCTTGAGTCCAAGAGCAATTTTGAAATGGCGAATTGATCAGGAAGAGTTGAAGACTCCCTGTCCGGGGTTTGAGGGCGCTCAGTCTCCACGCTGGAACCACTCGGCATATAGGTTACCTTCAGGTCTGTCGCTTCAATCTCAAACTGGACCGGAGAATTAAGGCATAGGGCGGCAAGTTCGCGAAGAGTGCGACCCCGTAGTGAGGGCTGGGGATGGACCGCAAGCTTCGGATCTCCACCCCACTCGGTCGAGTTTGGAAGGCAATTGCCCAAGCGCCCTCCGGGCGAGAGGAAAGGAAACTGTACCCGCCGGTCGACATGGTGTCTTGTCAACTGCGATCCTCAGCCGTGATGCCAGCACAACAGCCCCTCTCCGGCTCCTGCAATTTCCGCTTTTGCCCGCAAAGCAAAACGCCCGTGGATGGTTGTCCACGGGTGCCGCAAATTAGTAGAACTCCCCCAAGTGCTACCCACTGGAGAGAACTCTACCGAGTCCTGCCCCCCAAGGCTGTGATCGTGGATACAGCTGTCGATCTCAATCTCAGAGAGTATCAATCGGCGGGCATTACACTCCAAGAGACAGTCCGTTGAGGGCCGACCACTCGGTGATTGTAGACCATCCTATGAATGTCGGCCCCGCTCAAGTCCAACCGAATCGGCAACCTTGATATCGAGCCGCCGAAGTGACTGAGAGTTTGTGGATGCTCCGTAGAGTTTCCCTTACCGGACATGGCTAGATACCACTACTGCCGATTGACTCCTCAACCATGAACGCAAAGTTCGTACTGTATTTCGTGCCAACGTTGGAGGCTGGGTCCTCCTGTATATAGAAGGTCAGGATGCCCTCTCTTACTTCAATGCGGTTCGCATCGTGGAATACTATGGGGGCCCCACTCGGGTCGTGGATCGTTATTTTTGCCATTTGAATACCTCGCAGGCAGTGCCAGTCAGTTTCGAATTGCCGGGAGCCAAAATACTGCCGAGGTATCCAATGCTGCGGCAGCGATCGAAATGCGTACCAGGCGCATTCATAAGGGAGGGCTGCATATCCCCTTGTAGTTTAATAAAGCCGATGCCGAGCCAGCCAGTGGAGGTGCTGGATCAATGTATTAACTCGAATCGAGCTAACTCGCTCGATCGCGCGTGAGATTGATGCCTGCGTACCTTTCGAGCGCAATTCGGTTCGAGATGACGAGTGTCGAACCGTGAAGCTCCACCAACAGGCGGTGCTGAAAATCGTTTAAGGTCCGGGTGACTGTTTCGCGGCTCGTGCCGATGCATTCCCCAATTTCCTCGTGAGTAAGGAAGATCGTAAACCGATTGTCGCGTTCAGTCTCGTGGCCGCCGGCGCACCATTCGAGCAGCAATCGAGCGAGCTTCGCTTGTGCGGTGATCGCCAGGCCCAGTGTCCTAAGTTGTTCGCAAGCCCGGGAGTAGTCCAGACTTACCTCTCGGAAAGCGCTCTGGTAGGCCACCGGGTGACGCAGGAAGAAACTAAGAAAATCTTGACGTGAGACCGAAGAGATATTGCATGGGTACATGGTCTCCGCCGTCACCTCATAGGGATTGCCGCTTAGTGCGGAGGTCAGTCCGAGGATTTCTGTTGGTCTAGCTATACCCAGGATCAAGCGCTTGCCGCCGATTGAATTGATGGACAGTTTACTTTGGCCTTCACGCAAGATGAGAACCCTAGACGGGGTCTCACCCTCCAGGAAAAGGATTGTACTTCCGGGGTAATCGTTATGGATTTCAAGAGACTGGAAATCGCTCCGCGCTTCGGCAGTGAGAGACGTAAAAAACTCGGCCGCTCTCGAGCATTGAAGGGCCCCGTTGGGCACTGTTTCACAACCCAAGCGCATTGGGGTCTCCCCCGGAAATCCCCCGAAGCATGAAGAACTGCTGGTGGCTGAATACGCCACCGAGCGCGTATCTGTACGGTTCGGCTTTGCTCACGAATCGCCGCATCCATTCTCTCGACGTCACGGGAGAACGGGGGCGCGTCCCAGGCGATTCGATTGCAGTTGCAGGGTAGGCGGGGGGTGTCTGCTTACGTACAGGACAAAACGGCGGCACTCCTGGAGTGACCACTTCAAGTATCGTTAGCATCGTGTACCTACGGGACCGAGAATAACTACATCACCAGCTGCTAGTCTGAGCAATTGAGATCAAGTGATGGGCAACTCGTGAGGGGAAATGCTCTTGGGCGGAAAACGTAGGCGGGTAGAGAGGCCAATGTAGGGTTGAGCCTTTCAGACTAGGAAAGTCAGCCCTGTTTTCCGTCATCTCCCGCCTACAATTGAGACAGTTCCCTTAACCTCACACTACCTCAGCTGGTGACCGCCGTCTGAGCAATACGGATCACCATGGGTCTTGTACGGCAGGAGCAGGATCACTCAGGAGCCCACTTTCCAACCTCGCCGCCATGCCATTATCTGACTGGGGTTGGATGGTTTGCCATTCAAACAATGTGGATCCCAATCTCGTTGTCCGCAAGGTATTTCGACCTTCGCTTCTCCTGGCTCGGTGGTTCAATCATCTCGACGTTCATGACGAGAGATACCCGTGGAACTCATCAGGGGGTGGAAGTCGCTTGGGTTTCGCAGCCAAAAGGTGTGTTCATTGATGAGGTGGGTCAGACCACGTAAACACTTGTGCGGCTTCTCTAACGAAGTCAAAAATGCGGCTTTGCAAAGGTTGGTGCTCGCAAGCTGCGAATGTCATGACGAATGTCTCACGATGGCGGGGGCTTCACTCTGAAGTGAGCCCGGTCAAGAGGCATTTTGGGGAGAGGGTCAAGTCGGGGGTATTAAGAATTGGCGGCGAGCCCGGACGTGCCATTTGTAATTGGTTTTGCTACCGGCGGGATGTAGATTGGCGCTGCCTCTCTGTTTACCAGTAAGAATCTCACTACGCTCCCGATCAACCAGCTCAATTGTGCTCACAATTGCATGATCATTAGCCTTCGCCTTGAATCGCTGGCACAAGAACATCACCTTGCTTCGGCATTTACATCATCCGACTAAACTTTCCACACACCGCCAGGTTGCCGGAAGTGGTGGGTGTGACGAAGCTGGTCATCGACTGAGTCAGGCCCAGGAAAGCCCTGATCGGCATACCACACCCTCCAAGTCTTGTGCTTGGGCTACGCACGAGCGCACTCTCCGGACGCCGGAAGCAGGGGAATGACGGACTAGCCAGAATGCCGACCATGATGCGCACGAGCCGGTTCACCGTAACAAGGTGCTAACTTTGCCAAACGGTATTCTCCGTCGTAATGGTCTTTCCCATGGTGAGCTGTCCGCAACTTTGAGTGTTATTCACCTCGCACGTCGTTGCAGCTGAACCATTGAGCAGTTGAGTACAGACGATGTGAAGCGTCGATGGCAGAATCTAGAGATGAAGAAGCGCAGGAAGAGTTCAAAAGAGACCGCGACGGCGACGGTTTTGAGCGTCAATAGGGAGATGCAAAGGCCGCGATTGACCGAGTCGGTCCGCAATGGCGGGAGAGATCAAACCGCTCCGGTCGAAAAAAGCCTCCCGATGTGTCAGTCTAACCCTTATTTCGAGCCCCTTTAGCTGAAATGGAAAGACGCAGAATTGGTTGGCCTCTGTCGCGTTCTGGCCTGATGAACTTAGATCCAGTTACGTCGTTTCAGTAAAGTGAGCAAAATTGACCAGTCTTCCCCAGGAGTTGATGAGAAACTGTGCCACCAATTAGCTGTCTGTGCTCTTCGAAGGTGCTCGATGCCCGAAGCCAAAGCTGGGCCACTTACTCTTGATCAGCCGGTCCTAAAAAGGATTTTACTCGTTGATGATAACCAAATGATCCGTGAGTCGTTGAGCGCGGTTCTGGAGCTGAACGGCTTTCAGGTAGTTGTTGCAGCGAATGTTAACGATGCACTCAGACTCATAGGGGCGCAGACTTTCGATGTGCTGTTAACCGACCTGCACATGCCGGAAGCAGGTGATGGCTTGACGGTAGTCAGCGCCATGCGACACTCCCATCCGAGTGCCGTGACTTTTATATTCAGCTGCTACCCAGAAATGAAGGAAGCGGCAGCAGCCATTCTGATGCAGGCGGATGAGATTCTGGTGAAGCCGTTGGAGGTAGCAAAACTGGTTGATGCAATCAAGGACCGGCTAACACTGGGAAAGGCCGCGGGACGAGTCGTAGAAAACGTTGCGAATATCCTTGAACTTGAGACGCAGTCGACAATCAACGATTGGCTCCTTCGTGTCGAACTTGAGCCGGAGATCATTACTGTCCCTTTGGATTACGAGGCGCGTTGCGCTCACTTGCCCCAGCTTTTTCGCGACCTAGTGACCAGACTACGACACCCGCTCCCACTGGGGACGCGAGCAAGAGTGTCTCAGTCAGCGGCCGAACACGGCCGGGTGCGACGAAATCAAGGCTACAGCGCGGCGATGTTGGTCGAGGAATCGCGCATGCTGCAAGTGAGCATCTTTCAAACACTCCAAAATAATCTTCACAAAGTTGACTTCAGCCTGCTCTTAGTCGGAGTCATGTCGATAGCCGATGAGGTGGACTCTCAACTGGCACAGTCCATGGCAAGTTATGCCGCTGAATCGAAGACTAATGATCTAACGGATCTGAAGTCAATCGATCCTTCCCGGTAAACGCCGGGAAAGAGCCTGCAGCGTCCATCAAGTGCCGACAAAATAGGATCACTTGAAATTGATTTTGCGAGTGCATCGGAAACCGTAAAGACGATTAACGAAGTGGCAACTCCTAGCTCTGTTGCCATCTCCTCCGAAGCGTGGATTGCTGGCCAAACGTCGGATAGGCAGGATGATGTCGCAATATGAATGGGGTTCCATGAGTACTTCTACACGAGGCCGGGTCAAAGGACACGAGATACGAATCGAGGAAGACAGCTCCAGGAGCTTTAGGATTTCGGCACTCGACCCGGTCCCGGACGTCCCGGCTGTGTATATGGAAGAGCTCCCAAACGACAACTTCTTTCTGGCGGCTTCTCCGGCGATGCACAGCATTCGTTCGACGGTAAATGTCGTTGCTCCAACTGACGCCTCTGTCCTAATCACCGGTGAAACCGGTGTCGGCAAAGAAGTTGTCGCGCATCTTCTTCGTAAGCACTCGGCACGGGCTCGCCATCCCATGCTGAAGGTCAACTGTGCGGCTCTTCCCAGCGATCTGATTGAGAGCGAGCTATTTGGTTACGAGGCCGGAGCTTTTACTGGAGCGATGAAGGCCAAGCCAGGCAAGTTTGACTTGTGCCATAAGGGAACCATCCTTCTTGATGAGATCGGTGAGATGAGCCCGCAGATGCAGGCCAAGCTCCTGCATGTCCTGCAGGACGGCGAGTATGCCAGGCTCGGAGCGCGATCCACTACGAAAGTTGATGTCCGCGTCGTCGCTGCCACCAACATCGACATCGAGACGTGCATTGCGAAGGGCAGTTTTCGGGAAGATTTGTACTACCGGCTGGGCGTCTTTGTCCTTCACATTCCACCGCTGCGTGAGCGCCGCCAGGAGATTCCCTATCTACTCCATGAAATGTCGCACCGAATGGCGGCTTCTTTCGAGGTTGAGCCGATTGCCATGTCCCCGCGCCTGATCGCGGCAAGCTTGGACTATAACTGGACTGGTAACCTTCGCGAGTTGGGAAATTTCGTCAAGCGCTATCTTATCCTTCGCGACGAAGTGGCTGCAGTGGTTGAGCTCGAATCGAAGGTCATGCGGCAAGGAGTGACAATGGCTCCGCAAGCTGCCTCGATTGCCGCCAAGCCATCAACCCTTGGGCTGAAAAGCGCGGTGCGTGCAGCGAAGGTCATAACCGAGAGTCAGATGATTCGTGACGTCCTAAAGCAAAACCACTGGAATCGGCACATCGCCGCCGAGCAACTTAAGATCAGCTACAAGGCACTCTTGAACAAGATCCGCGAGTATGAACTAGATTTGCCTGGTGCTGCGTGATGCGCTGGAGAGTCATCTAGAAGGTATATATGGCCGGCACTAAAGTGAAGACCAAGAAGTTTCTCGTTGATGATAACGACACTCTCCGAGATTCCCTCAACGAGACACTCGAACTGAAGGCTTTGAGGTGTTTACCGCAGCTAATATCCAATCCCAAAACGGTAACACTTGTATTCAGTGGTTACCTGCCTTGAAGGAAGCCGCATCGGTAATTCTGTTGCAAGCAAATCCCGGTGAAGTGTGGAGCCGTAGCCCACCAAAGAGCTGATTAGGACGATCAGGAAGCGCTTGAAACAGCGAGTAAATTCCCTGCGTCTCAAGATTCGCCGCAGTTCCAGGTACGAACCAGTGGGTCGATGGAAAATGTAGATGCGACTGAGGCAACGGAGTCTACCGGCAGGCTCCCACCAGGGATGACCCACGAAGAACAATGCCTATGCTCGCAAACCTACAATTCTGGGTGATAGAAGCGCCGGGGCTCTTTCGAGACGTTAAGGGAATGATGTTCGCTCGGATCCAGGCTTTGGAGCCTATGCCTCAATCGGTTCCGTGTCAACAATCGATTCTGCGATAAAGCTGGTCATCGCCTGAGCTAGTTGGGAGTCGACCTCATCGGCGATGGTCATCACGCTCAACAGTAGCAATTCGGCATCAACCCGGTGGACGTTAAGGTGCAACGTCTGGAAGATTGACACCTGCAGCATACGCGATTCATCGACGAGCATAGCAGCGGTGTACCCCTGACGGCGCCTGGTTATCCCGTGCGCGTCGGCAGACCTCGACACGAGCCTTCGGTCGCCGAGTTCGAGCGGGTTACGCAAGCGATACACCAACTCCTCGAACAACTGGGGCAAGTGACAGCTACGGGCTTTGTCATCCATCGAGATGGTGAGAAGTAGCTCGTCTGCGTCAACCCGCTGGAGCCAATCCTTGATGGTCGAGTTCGCCTCATCTTCGAGAATGTTGGCCACAATGTTTATAACTTCGGCGGGGGTCCTACCCTTTACCACTAGGTCTTTGATGTCATCCAACCAGTCTCCTCACATCCAACGGTCGGGTCGTCGATATCCATTTCCGATTCACCGAATGTGCTCGGAGATCAAGTATGCCACCAGGTTCGCCCCAATACTGTTCCATTCAGCTCACAGCGAATCTGACTTTAAAGGGTATCTCCGCTAGCTGTTAGGCTATCGAGAAGAGCCTCACCATCAGCTCTAATTTTTGCACTACATCGAGCCACTCTGTCCCTTGGTATGCCGCTTGCGCATCATCACTTCTGTCAGGTGCTCATTCCTATGGACATGGTTCGCAGTGACGAAGGCATTGCCAGCACGTAGCGCGAGGATGCGAGGGCGGGCTGCACAGCCACTGGTGTCGCCGCTGACGGCGCCGCAAGGAACGGCGTCTATTCAAGGTGTATGGCTGGCCGATGCATTATAGGCAAAACTTCCTACTTGCCTCGGGTCCGCACGTCCGTTGTTTGAGGCGTATCATGTTTGTGTGCCTCTTCCTCGCCTTCTGCTGTGCCTACTCCGCTCTAGACGAGCGTCCTTCACATACAAAGTAACTACCGGAGTTTCGTCATGAGCTTCTTCAAAAAATCTAAAAAAAAGGATCTTCCGGAAGACCGCGGCAACCTGCTCTTCCCGCACCATAATTCAGCTGGAGAACACTCCGACACTGGATCTGACGCAGTACTCCACGATGGAGTGATAACTTTTCCGAATGTTCCCGGTGCAATCGACGCCCCAGTGGGGATCAAGAAGCCGGCATAGCGTCTACACAATGTACGCATGAAAAAGATGGCCCTGTCGGGGCCATTCTTTTCCATGTGATCGATTGGTCGTCCTTCATGGGGCTCGTTCCGATCCTGCTAATCCCCCTTTATTATCCATAGCACCGCGAAATGAATCTTCACGAATGGCATGCACCTTGGCACCCACTTCCAGGAATGCCTCGAGCGTCGGTCTACAACTTGGAGAAAGCGCAATGAGCCCCGCGGTTAGCAATTGAAATGTCGAATGGCGAGTCAATGCTTGGCTGCGGCAGAGTCGACACACGGATGCTTATGCACGCTTGAGCAGACATATGAACGCGCTATAGGAATCTTGGGAGTGTTTGTGAGCTGCCCCCGGGTCCGGATAAGTGAGAGTACTCGAGTTTGAGTTTAGCCGCGATTTAGACTCGTAGCCGCCGTCGGGGCTGTGTAAATGAGGAAAGCGTTGTTTGCTTTCCACATTTGCATAGCCCTTCGCATTGCGAAATTCCTCCGGTGTCAGATAGCCCAACGAGCTGCGTGGGCGCACTTGGTTGTACGAGCGGGGTACAAGACACCCCGTAAAACTGGTTTTCGAGAAGTGCACTATCACTGGCACCCGTGGTATGGAGAGCAGGTACTTGTTCGAGTCGAAGCTGCGACGCGGAGACCAAGCGGTTCTGCGTTGCACACGAGGCGAAGGGAACTGTTTGCCGGCATTGGAGATTCCGGGTGGATGTTCGATTCCGGTGTTTGCAGCGGGATGAGATTGGAGAGTCTGGCGTATGTCAGCAGCGCCTCTCTTCGGCCAACTCCCGTAATCGAAGGCGTAGCCGTTCGTTCGTCTCTGCATACCGCGTGCACCGGCCTTTCTACCGCACCATCGCCCGCAACACTTCTAACTGCCCACAGACATGCCGTTCCGAGCGCTCCGACGCTACACGGAACAGCCTTACCGCTTCTCGCTTCGCCGGTGGGCCTACCACT
>Ga0206887_10136_pt1 | contig 17667 bp, 11 predicted proteins | sample Alteio_BWOrgHeat_89_FD_153248 | JGI IMG/M metagenome (GOLD analysis project Ga0206887, IMG submission 153248) | Enriched cells from forest soil in Barre Woods Harvard Forest LTER site, Petersham, Massachusetts, United States - Alteio_BWOrgHeat_Nextera3 ...
TCAGGTGCCTACTATTACCAGCTCACAGCCGGTGATAATGTGCAGACTGTGAAGATGCAGGTTGCTCGATAATTGTATTTCTGAGCGTCGGAGAGATTTATAGCTCTCCGACGTTCGGCAATTATGTTCTTTGACAAATGACAGTGAATATTAAAAACCGTTCGACAATTCCTCAAGCGGTTCTTCATCGGGGTACGCTCAGAAAAAAAACATCTTGCATATCCGGTTTCAAACCATTACGGTTAAACCGAGTACGACAGATATTATTCTGAACGTTTATTATAAGATTCAGGCTTCGAGATCAGCAGTGTTCTTTCATGGATTTGATTGCCAGTATTTTTACGATCAGACGAAGATCAGACCGGTTGATAAATTCTTTGATGGCACCGCATGTCAAAATGCAGATATCAAAGGCGCGGGTGGTGATCCTACTATTGGAGAGTATAGAGTAGAAGTTCTGTCGAATTCATCGTTAGACACATCCAACCCGATATTATTTCAGGTTCGATATTCGATAAAAGGTGGATTCACAGATTCAGCAATGATAGCACCTTCACTTTTTGATGCTTTGCATGACACTACCGTGCCAAACGATAGTCAAATTGATACGGTGATCATTGATAACGCTTCGGGACGGGATAATATTGGTTGGTATCCTTTTGGACTTGTGTTCATGGATACGACAAAGCCGCCACCGCCGCCGAAAAAAATAAGCGTAGCTTTGTCAAGTGATAGCTTGGATATTCAGGCTGACTCTTTAAGGACCTTGTCGCTGAATATCAGCTCGCTTGATAGTGCAAATCTTAAAACTGCAATTTTTGAGTTTGATATCGATACCAATGTCTACGACTTGGTTTCTATACTGAAAGCATCTCTTTTAACCAATGGAACGCTTTCAGTCTCAAAAGATACGACTCATATAACTGTGCAATTCGCAGGTGTTGATACCACAAAAGCCGGAGAGCTTTTGCAAATAGTCTTGCGCGGAAAGAACCGAGTTGATACGCTTTGCTCAGAGTTATTAAGACCGAAGCTTACGGTAGTAAATACTGATAATCTTGTCTCTTCAGTAGTTTACAATCTTGGAGGAATATGTGTCTTAGGCAAAGCGAGAAAAGACACTATACTCAATGGTGTTAAGGAAACAGGAGCTGGTAAATATCTCGTGATCTCTCCTTATCCGGCAAGTTCATACGTAAATTTTCATCTTCTTCATGAGGGTGGCGTTCAAAAACATCTTATAGTTTTTGATGCATTAGGCAGAAAAGTTTTAGACCAAATGTTTGATTCTGACTTCCATTGGGAAGTTTACTCAATGCCGCCAGGGTTTTATACGGCAACGGTTATGGACAATACTTCGTTACTCATGGGAAGTATTCGACCGGAAAGCATCAAAATTTTGATAGTTCACTGACATTTGTTAACAAAAAGCAGAGGAAAACATGATAAAACCTCTGGTAAGTGTAACAATAAGCGAAAACAGCAGTTTTTAGATATAGACCTATGAAATTGAATTTAACAACCAGTAAGGAGAAATCGGCAATGCGTAAGCTTACCAGCTTCACGGCTATCGGAGCCTTAGCGCTCTTGATCAGCCTTTGTTCATTTGGGAATTCTTTCGCCCAAATTTTTAACTATGATCCGTATCCAGTAATTTCCCTTAATCAGGAAGATTACTATCCGGATGCTCAGTACCTCGTGCCGGATGCTCTTCCGGGAGGTGCTCGTTACTTTCTAGTTCCGGTCTTCATCTTTAATGGTGTAGATCCGAATAAGAATCCTAACACAGCTAACGGACAAAATCCAGGACCTGGCGGACGCCTTCCCGGCGTTGACGGTCAATTCCTCGAGCCGATCAGAAGCTTCGAGTTCCAGGTGCAGTATCCCAATCAAGCAATTACACTTGATATGGATCCATCACATGGTTCTCCGATCATGACGGTCGGACCTACAAAAGCTGCGACGACAGAAAATTCGCTTGCTAAGAATTTCTATTTCCAGTATACAGAGCAGTCTGCTAACGATCCTACGAATTCATTCAATCGTATCATTCGTGTAACTGCAGCCAGCGAAGTACCACTTCCTGAAACTCTTCCTGTGATCGTTGATTCTTCAACTGTGCTTTGCTATCTCCGTTTCAAGATCATTCCGAACTGGACAGTAAACACTGCTCTTCTCCAGCTTGACACAGCAAAATTTGCTGATCATCTTGGAGATCCTCAGTACGATCCGAATAATTTCAACCGCGGTAATATCGGTGGACATAAAGATCAGATCCGTGGTCGCTTGCCAGTTGTTATTACAGGGCAGCCATCTATTGAAATTCGTCCTTACTCCATCTTTAACTCAGTCGATGGAAAGAATTACGATCTATTGCCAAACTTGATTTTTGATCCGGCGGATCCTTCAGCAAACAATACGATAGAACAGGTTCAGATTGATGACGCTCAGGGGTCATCACGTCTTACTAATATTACGATCTGCTCTGACCAGACTTGGCTTCAGGTTGGCTTAACAGCCGGCGGCGGTCAGCCATGTATATTCTTCCCGAGTATTACGAACTTCAATACTCAGACGCAGATTATCTTTGAATCGAAGACGATGTTTATTATCGCCAATGGCGCAGGTCTTGCTCCGGGCGTTTATACCGGATATATCACAATTACCAGCGATGGCGCCAGTGACTCGCCATTGCGTATCAAAGTGACATTCGTTGTTCGCGGACGTCCTGATGAACCTTCGCCAAGTGCAGGAACGGGAATTCGTTTGCAGTTGACAAATTCATGTTCGCCAACTTGTACGAAAACAATCACTTTCGGTACCGGTGTCGGTGCTACTGATGGCGTTGATATCCTTTATGGTGAAGACCTCTTCACCGTAGGTGACCGTGCAGCAGCAAATACGAACGCAGATTCAACAAAGCGTTGCTATGCATATTTCGAATCATTAAATCCAAATACAGATCCATTATTCCAGGATCCAAATAATCTTGGAATCGTTCGTGACATTCGTCCGAATAATGCTGATAGCACATTGATCTACAAAGTTGATTTTGGTACAGGCGGACCTCTTTGCTATCCATTGAGTGTCTGTATTGATCCGACGGATCTTCCTGAAGGTTCACGTGTAATCATTCGTGATATCTTGAATGGTGGAACATTTGCATACGATATGCGTGAAGCTACTCAGGTTGGTAACCAGCGTTGCATCACAATCCGTGACTTTAATATCCATAGCTTCTACATCGAATATACGCCTGGAACAACGGCTCAGACAGCTGCTCTTCAGGCCCAGAACTGGAATTTCATTTCATTGCCTGTGATCCCTTCAGATCCAAGCGCAGTAAAGATATTCCCGAACTCAACAGGTACACCGTTCAGCTATGCATCAAATGCAGGTTGGACACCGCCTAACCAGGGTAACATGCAGTTCGGTATCGGATACATGATTCATTACGGATCAGTACTTGACGGATCAGTTATCGGTGTTCGCTCATTGGAGGTTGATAACGTACGCATACATGCAGGATGGAATTCAGTCGGAGCTGCAAGTTCACCTACTTGTATTGAAGGTACTACTGCTTTTGTAACACCAATTCAGGGTACAAATCCGCATTTTGAAACAGACTTCTTTGAGTATGTTCCTTCACGCGGTTATTTCAGTGTAGCATACTTGTTGCCTGGACATGGTTATTTCGTAAAGGTATCTGATGAAGCAGGTTATAACATTCGTGTTTCTTCAGGCTGCAAAGCTACAAGCGAGCCGAATGCCGAGCTTATGTCAATGCTTACGAAAGTATCAGTTCGTGATGCAGCTCAGAACGGACAGGATCTCTATTTCGGTAATGCAGCAACGGCTACTTCGAAGAATTTTGAAATGCCTCCTTCATTCACCGATTTCGATGCTCGCTTCTCTTCGAACAATGGAAATATTTCACCTGTCGGAGATCAGCACGTCGTAGCTCTTTCATCAAAAAACTATCCTGTTGCGATGAACTTTGAGAATGTATCGGGTACTGTTGAAGTCCGTGACCTCACAGGTAACCTTCTCGGTACGACAACGGGTAATGGCTCTGTCATCATCCGTGACCGTAATGTGCATTCAGTAGTACTCTCTATGAAGAGTGGTGCTTCTGTTAATGCGTCGGGATATTCACTCGAGGCAAACTATCCGAATCCGTTCAAAGCCATCACGAACATCAACTACAGCGTTCCTGCTGAGACATTCGTAACGATCACTGTTACGAACGCGCTTGGTCAGGTAGTTGCGACACCGGTTAACGGAGTTGTTGCTCTCGGATCACATTCAACGACGTTCGATGCTTCGAATCTTTCTGAAGGGACATACTTCTACACGATCCGTGCAGGAAGCTTCGTTCAGACAGAGAAGATGACTGTAACCAAATAATCTTGCTCCCGCAAGGGAATAAGTGAAATCTTTTTGCGAAGCGGAAGTTAGTATATATGCTAACTTCCGCTTTGTGATTTTAGGGACGAAAATAATTGTATGAAAAAATATTTAACGTTGCTCATTCTACTATCTTCATTTGGCATTGCCGGAGCACAATTGCCGGAGTTCAGTTTGCATGTAAAATTATTTATCAATAATGATTCTGCACGCACAGTAATTTTTGGATATGATCCGGCTGCTTCGGACTCGATGGTTTATGGAAAAGAGAAATGGTTTTCTAATGAATTTTACGGAGGCGAGCAACTATATCCACCGGGGCAGACAGGCGATCTTGATTTCAGAATGTCAGGATTTTATGTAAATCGTCCGGAACTTGGGCTTGATGGCTCCGATGGCGGCCCTATTGATATTAGAAAAAAGCCAACTCTTGATAGTTTTGCTTTACAATATGGACTTGAATTCCATCCCGTGCCGGGTACTACAAATGCTAAAATGGAATGGAATCCACAACTTATTCCTGCCAGTATTAGGCATTTAACGCTTGCATCTTCATATTTTCCCCATGTCGTAAGGCTTGATATGAAGACAGGTGGTTCATTCGTTTTCCCACTCAAGGATAGTGGTGAGGATCTGTATTCAAATATGATCCTTACTCTTTATTACAATGAGGATATTCCACCGTTAGGAGTTTCGAGTAGTAATGCGCTGCAATCGATCTCAATTTTTCCGAATCCCTTGGATTCGAGATCAAAACTTCATTTCGTGCTGAATGAAAATTGTAAAGTCACTCTTTCGGCATTTGATGTTGTCGGTGCAAAAGTATTTGAAAAATCAATTAATGCATTTTCAGGGGAGAATGAAATAGAACTTTCAAAGAGTGATTTTTCTACTCACGCGGGTGCTTATCTACTGCGTCTATCAGGTATCCAAAATGGGGAGGCATATATGAAAACTCAAACTGTTATAGTGCGCTAAGTGGAGATATTGTGGCTAAGAGGACATCGGACACCCTAACACTTGTATTTGAGCAGGAAGAGGCTGTAATAGCTCCTGCAAAGGAAATAGTTGTTGCACCGCTTACAGTCACAACCCTTACAAAAGCAATTCGCGACGTACTTGAATCAAAATTTATTGATATTACGGTCGAAGGTGAAATATCAAATTTTACCCATCATAGGTCTGGCCATCGTTATTGGACACTAAAAGATGAAGGGGCTCAAATTTCCTGCGTTTTCTGGAAAACCCGCCAGCTATCGTTCAATATGCAGGAAGGACAGAAAGTTCTCTGCCGTGGGCGACTTTCCGTTTATGCTCCTCGGGGAAATTACCAACTTGATGTATTTCAGGTGCGCCCACTTGGAATAGGTGCATTACAGGCCGCCTATGAAGCACTGTTCAAAAAGTTATCCCAGGAAGGATTATTCGACGAAACCCGAAAAAGGCAAATCCCAAGATTTCCAAAAAAACTCGGCATTATCACAAGCGCAACCGGCGCGGCGCTTCATGACATTCTTACGGTATTACGCAGACGTTATCCATTGGTTGATGTACTATTTCGTGCTGCAGCAGTGCAAGGCGTCGGAGCGGAATTAGAGATTGCCCGTGCAATTACCGAGATGAATCTGATCCCCGAATCAGAAAGACCTTATGTATTAATCGTTGGCAGAGGAGGCGGTTCTCTTGAAGATCTCTGGTCATTCAATGAAGAAGCAGTGGCCCGCGCGATCTATGCTTCAAAAATTCCTATTGTTAGCGCCGTGGGTCATGAAGTCGATGTAACGATCGCAGATTTTGTAGCCGATCTTCGCGCGCCTACTCCAACAGCAGCAGCAGAACTTGTAACGCCTGATAAGAATGAATTGCTTTCTTCACTTACAAGTTCAGCAGGAACACTTGATTATTTTATGAAGCGAAAGCTTACAGATCTCAGGGGTGAACTGATGAGTCATAGCACAGGCTATGGATTGAAACGAGTCTTAAGTCAGGTTTTATCCGAGAAGAGATCTATACTCGTCCAATCAGGCAGCAGAATGGAATCGAAGATAAATCATTTTTTCGAACTTGCCGAAGCACGTACTGGGCGATTTGAATCAGTTCTTCGCACGCTTAATCCTTATGCAGTTTTGGATCGGGGTTATGCAATTATACAGGATGAAAGAGGCAGCGTTATTAGCAAAGTAAAAGATTTGCCAAAAGAAAAAAACATTGAAATTGTCTTTAGCGATGGAAAGATACGTGCCCGGCGAACGGCTTAGTTTCGCAAAATGTTTTAGGCAAACATGGCAAAAGAACAATCAAAAGCCGATATCGCATCATTTGAATCCGAATTCGACCGTTTGGGTAAGATCGTCGGCAGGCTTGAAGAAGGAAATATTCCTCTGGAAGAAATGCTAAAACTCTATGAAGAAGGTACCGTACTTACTGCAAAGCTTTCGGAGACGTTGAAGGAAGCAGAGCTGAAGGTGCGAACTCTCTCAAAAGTACATGAAGAACTCGTGAGTTTTGAAACATCGGAGTTCGACGAGGAGTAGAATTCAAGCTAAAGGGAAAACGAAGAATGTCAAATTCAGAACAATATCCATTCCTACAACATATTTCAATTCCGGAAGACTTACGTAAGCTTCCCGAATCCGATCTTCGTGCAGTCAGCGATGATGTACGGGAATATCTCATTGATACGATCTCACAGATCGGCGGACATTTTGGCGCAGGTCTTGGAGTTGTGGAATTAACGGTTGCTCTGCATTATGTTTTTGATACTCCGAAAGATAAATTAATTTGGGATGTTGGCCATCAGGCGTATCCGCATAAAATTCTCACCGGAAGAAAAGAACGCCTTCATACGATCCGTAAAAAAGACGGACTTGCACCATTTCTGAGAATGGACGAAAGTGAGTACGATGTCTTCGGAGCCGGTCATGCCTCTACTTCGATCAGTGCTGCACTTGGTATTGCAACAGCGCGCGATTTTTCCGGAGATGATTATAAAGTTGTTGCCATTATCGGTGATGGTTCGATGACGGGCGGTATGGCTTATGAAGCGCTTAATAATTGCGGCTTGCTGAAAAAAAATATTATTGTCGTGTTGAACGATAATCAAATGTCGATCGCTCCCAACGTATGGTCAGTGCATAATTATTTTAATGATGTCATTACAAGTCCCGCTCTCAGGAAGATCAAAGATAAAGTGTGGGATGCTGCAAATGACAGGATGCGCGTTGCAGGAAGCAAGATCATCGACGGATTAAAAGCGACGTTCACCCCGGGTATGCTTTTCGAGGCGTTGGGATTCAGATATTTCGGACCGATAAACGGACATAATGTTGTGAAGCTTGTCGAGATGCTGAAGTTTGTGAAGGATCAGCAAGGACCTATTCTCCTTCATGTGATCTCCGAAAAGGGCAAGGGTTATGCACCTGCCGAGTCTCACGTTCAACGTTATCATGCAGCCGGCGGAGCATTTGATAAGATGACAGGAACAGCTATTGCAAAGCCTGTGACCACGCCGCTTCCGCCTGATTATACAAAAGTTTTTGGTACAGCACTTTTGGAGATCGCAAAGCAAAATCCGAAAGTTGTCGGCATTACTGCTGCAATGCCTGATGGAACAGGGCTGAACATTTTGCAGAAGGAAATGCCTGAGAGATTTTTTGATGTCGGTATAGCAGAACAGCATGCTGTTACATTTGCTGCAGGTATGGCAACGCAGGGTTACACTCCGGTTTGTGCAATCTACTCCACTTTCTTACAGCGCGCTTACGATCAGATCATTCATGATGTCAGCATTCAGAACCTGAATGTGATATTCGCTCTTGATCGTGCCGGACTTGTAGGTGCTGACGGACATACCCATCACGGAATGTTCGATCTTTCTTATATGCGTCTGATCCCGAATATGACAGTGATGGCGCCGAAAGATGAGCAGGAATTGCGAGATATGCTTTTCACGGCGACCGAATATAAAAACGGACCGATAGCATTACGTTACCCAAGAGGAAATGGAATCGGTGTACCACTTGCTGCGAGTGGATTTAATAGACTTCCCATCGGACAGGGCGAGATCATGCGTGACGGAAAAGATGTTGCGATCATCGGTCTTGGACCTCTGCTTTATGAAGCATTAAAAGCAGCGGATGATCTGGTACATGAAGGAATTTCTATTGCTGTTGTCAATGCAAGATTTGTCAAGCCTCTTGATGAAGCATTACTCGAAGGGTTGGCAGCAAGATTTACCAATATTGTGACACTTGAAGAGAACGTCATCATGGGTGGTTTCGGAAGTGCAGTAGCCGAGTTTTATGCCGAGAAGGGATTATCACCCCGAATGAAATTCCTCGGTTTTAGTGACGATTATGTTGAGCATGGCGCTCCGGCAGAACTGATGCGCGATCAAGGACTAAATCGTGAAGGCATCGCCGACAGTATTCGTAAATTTCTAAAGGAAAAGAAGGATACCAAGGTCAAAGTGTAAGAAAAAAACGATTTTGTAAAAATAATGAAAAAATAATGCATTTGGCTTGTAACTTTGACAATCTAAATCGTTTTTAAAGGGACGAGTATCGTAATCTCTCAACCGAAGCGCCCCTTGTATCCTCCTTTTTACATTCCCGCTGCCTTTTTTAGAACTTATTTGCCGTTTTTGTGTATTATAGAGTGTAATCTGTTTATTCCATATTTGAAGAGTAGTATATAATGTCTCGATTATTTATATTTGCCGCAGTTGCTGTTTCTGTTATCTTTTCATCCACAGAATTATTTGCCCAGCAGCCGGAATCTGTTCGTGAAGAATTCGGAAAAAGGGCTGCTATGATTCCCCAGACTCCTGCTGACACCGGCATATTGTTTGACGAATACCGGCTTGAACAAGCTGCACAAAATTATTATAATTCCGCACGTTTCAGCGGGACAAATGAAGGTAAGACGATGCAGCAGATCGAGGCTGAATCCTATGACGGCATGAGAAAGCTTCAGAATTCCGTTTCCTTCAAGTCGCAGTTCTCAGCTGCATGGCAACCGATAGGAGGAAGTCAAGGGGCTCATGTTAGCGGTAGAGTTCGGGGTATTGCATTCGACCCTACACCCGGTTCAAAAACAGTCTATATCGCCGCAGCCAGCGGAGGAATCTGGAAAAATCCTAATATCGATGCTCGACCGACGCAGTGGATAAATCTTTCCGACAGACTTCCAACCTGCAATTTCGGATCTATCGCAGTTGATCCGAAAAGACCAAACATTATCTATGCAGGAACAGGTGAATCTCAGGGTGATAATTACCGCGAGCAAATATCCGGAACAGCTCCTGCAGGTTCGGGAGTATTTAAGAGTGTTGATGGAGGTTTGAATTGGGATACTGTTGCAACGACGGTACTGGAAGGGAATGTGTGCTCTCAGATTATCATTGATCCGGTTAATACTGATACGGTATATATTGCAACCGGCTCGAATGCATTCTTAAAAACATACAATGGCGGTACGACATGGAAAAAAGTAGCTCTGTCTGTAAGTGCACTTTCACTTGCTCTTGACCCGGTCAGTTCGAACAAACTTTATGTTTCAGGTTTCGGAAGTATTTACCGGTCTACTGATTACGGTGATACTTGGACAAAATGCGTAACAGGTTTACCCGGCGGTGGCAGAATAACCATTGCCGTTGCACCGAGCTCACCAAATATTATTTATGCTTGTATTGGTAATTCTTCAAATCAGGGAACACTTGGAACCTGGATGTCAACCGATTATGGAGTAAATTGGCATAAGACAACTCTTACCACAACGACGGCAAATCCATTAGGAATGCAACAGGCATGGTGTAATTCCATCGTTGTTCATCCAACGAACCCAGAACGTATTTTTGAAGGCGGCCTTGATATTTATAGATCAACTGATAGCGGTAGAACATTATCTTCTATTTCTAACTGGCAATCTCAACCTACCACTGGTAGCTTTGTTCATGCCGATATTCACTTTTTGACATTTAACGGAAATGCACTCTATGCCTGTACCGATGGAGGAATTGCCAGAACGACGAACTTTGCGAATTGGACAACTGATATGAACGAAGGTATTGCAACGTTGCAATTTGTCGGTGTGGATGCCAATAAAGAATTTACGTATGTAACTGGCGGCTGTCAGGATAACAGTACCAATCGAGCATGGCCTGGAAGTACTGAATTTACTGAAACTATCGGAGGAGATGGCGGACATGCATGGATCTCTCAGGAACAGGGAGAAATAGCTTATACTACATACGTATATGCTAACTTTAAAAAATCTACTGATAGTGCAAAGACCTGGAGCGATAATCTTTTAGCCGGAACAGGTGTGGCAGGTGAAAACTCTCCTTTCTATACCGTCTATGATTGTAATTCTGATGGTTCAGTTATTGCTTTAGGTGCAAATAGCCATGTATATGTAAGTACGGCAGGTGGAACGGATGGATTTCCGACTAAGAGCAATGTCTCAATAGGTAATAGCTTTGCCATTCATGTTGCACCTTTCGATCCGACAGGATCTATTATTTGGGCAGCATCAGGAGGAAATATTTTTAGAACATTTGATTATGGCAATACCTGGGTAAAGCAAACTTCCGGAATAACAGGTACGATAACCGGAATAACTTCGAATGTCAATGATCCTTCACAAGTATTTGCATGCGCAACAGGAGGGAAACATTTCTTTGTAAGTAATGACAGCGGCAAAACCTTTACCACGCCTACTGGAATAAATCTTCCAAATATTCCATGTTGGGCAATAGCACGTCATCCTGTTGATGGTCGCTTATTCTTAGGTACCGAGAAGGGTGTGCTCTGGTCGAATGACGGAGGAGGAACGTGGTTTCCTGTAATGAATGGACTTCCGTTCGCCATGGTCACACAACTCAGAGTTCGTGGAACGAACAACGATAAACTTTTAGCAGGCACGTATGGTCGTGGTATGTTTTGGCTTGACCTCACAACTCTTGGTGTCAATGACAAAAACAGTGTATCTCTGCCTTTATCTTTGGATCCGGCATTCCCGAATCCAATGACAACTTCACAAGAAGGCACGATCGGTTTCTCACTGAAGAATGCAGGAATTGCAACGATCACATTACATGATCTGCTTGGAAGAGAGATTCGCATTTTGGAGAAATCATATTTCGATGCTGGAAGACATCAGACATCGTTCAATACGAATGGACTTTCCAGCGGCACATACTTCGTGATGCTGACATCGAATGGAACGTCGATTTCGCAGAAGATCGTCGTCGAGTAATATCGGAGCCTGAAATTTTTACATGCAGGATTGAGAATACACTTCTCAATCCTGCATGTTTAATTCTACATAGATCTCTTTTGCAACGGAGAAAAGTTTTGTTTCTTCAAAATCATTCGTGATCAGTTGAGCGCCAATTGGTAAACCATTGTTATCAAGGGCTATTGGAAGACTGATTGCAGGCGCTCCGGCGATATTTGCACTGACAGTAAAAATGTCATTGAGGTACATGGCAAGCGGATCGCTGATCTTATCGCCGAGTTTAAATGCTGTGGTCGGAGTTGTCGGCGTTAAAATAGCATCGCATTCTTTGAAGGCGTTTGTAAAGTCTTCTTTAATTAATCGTCGTACTTTTTGCGCACGGATATAATATGCATCATAATATCCTGATGAAAGAACGTAGGTGCCAAGCATGATCCTGCGTTTGACTTCTGCTCCAAACCCTTGTGAACGGGATTTGACATACGTATCAAGCAATGTCTCACTTTCTTTAGCACGCTTGCCGTATCGGATCCCGTCGAAGCGGGCAAGATTACTGGAAGCTTCGGCAGTTGTGAGAATGTAATAGACTGCGATAGAATATTTTGTATGCGGCATCGAAATAGGAATAAGTGTGCATCCTGCCTTCTCCAATTTTATCTTCGATGCTTCAATTGCTTCGCGAATATCAGATTCAATGCCCTCACCAAAATATTCTTTCGGAATGCCGATGCGCAAACCCTTAATATCTTTTTTTAGTCCGGTTGAATATTCTTCCACCGGTACGTTGGCGCTTGTTGCATCATGCTCATCACGCCCTGCCATCACTTCAAGAGCCAGTGCCGCATCTTCAAGCGATTTGCTGAATGTACCGACAGTATCAAATGAACTTGCAAAGGCTGTAAGCCCATAGCGAGAAATTCTTCCATACGTTGGCTTCATACCTACCGTTCCGGTAAAAGCTGCAGGCTGCCTGATCGAACCGCCTGTATCGGTGCCCAGCGCAACACGAACAGCGCCCGATGCAGCTGCAACAGCACTGCCGCCTGATGAGCCGCCCGGTACTTTGGTAATGTCCCAGGGATTTAATACTGCACCATAAGCAGAATTCTCATTCGATGAACCCATCGCAAATTCATCCATGTTCGTCTTGCCGATAAAAAGTGCACCGGCTTTTTGAAGACGTTCAACACATGTTGCAGAATATAAGGATGTAAAATTTTCCAGAAATTTAGATCCGCACGTAAGCCGTGCATCTTTAAGTGCAAGGACGTCTTTGATCGCAACGGTCATACCATGAAGTTTTCCTGATGATAAGGGATAACGCCCTTCATCAAAAATTTCAAGGAAGCAATTATATTTTTCGTTTAGCGTCTTTGCGTTTTCGAATGCTGTCATGGGTTTGAAGTATCTGCTATTTTTTACGATTCCTGTAATCTGAATAAACAGAGTGGTGTTTTGAATTGTCACAATGTTTTTTCGAAATCTCTCCGTCATTTTCTTTATCTGCGCCATGCTTGCGCAGCAATCCTCGGTTGTTTATGCCCAAACCGGAAGCAACCTCCAAAATACTCTGGGGAAAAAACCTCATCTCACACTCGTGCTTTCCGGCGGAGGCGCACGCGGCTTTGCTCATATCGGAGTATTGGAAATTTTAGACTCTGCAAAAATACCGGTTGACCTGATCGTCGGTACAAGTATGGGAGCTATAATCGGAGGGTTATATGCCGCAGGGTATTCCCCTAAAGAGCTTGTGCATTTTGCTGAGAATACCAACTGGACCGATGTTTTTAATCTTGATGACGATTCGCATCGTCCCGAGCGTTCATTCGGAAAAAAAGATGAAAAAGTCTCTCTGCTTTCTCTTCGGTTTAACGGTTTTTTTAAGCCTGTTCTTCCGCAGGCAATTGCAAGCGGCCAGCGGTTGACAATGCTCCTGAACTCACTCGTCATTAATTCGCCTTATGGAACGGAGGAAGATTTTCTTCATGGCTTGCGCGTCCCTTTTATCGCACTTGCAACCGATATTGTCACGGGTACGAGAAGGTTGATAACCAATGGTGATTTGACAGCGACGATGCGGGCAAGCGCAACGGTGCCCCTAAGATTTTATCCCTTAGTTCGTGACTCTGCACTTCTTGTTGACGGCGGATTGCTTTCAAATGTGCCGATCGATATTGCAAAAGATTCTATTGCATCCGATATTGTCATCGCATCGAATACTACAGCTGACTTGCGCACCCGAGCTGAGATTACATCACCATTTGATGTTGCCGATCAGGTGATAACACTGATGATGATGAAAGAAAATATGGCACAAATGAAACGTGCCGATCTTGTCATGACACCGGAACTTGAGCACGGAGCGTCTGATGATTTTTCCAAAGCGGATATCTATATCGAAGCTGGAAGGGGGGCTGCAAGAAAAGCATTGCCGAAATTATTGGATCTCTATTGGAATACAAAAAACGCTCCGACCGATCCGAATACTGTTTCATCAGAAGTATTGCTTTCTTCGACGAATACGATACATATTTACGGCAGTTCAAAGGCAAACGATGATTCGCTCCTTGCAATTTGCAAAATTGCCGAAGGAAAGGGATTGACGAAAACATCCTATAAAACCGATATTGAGATACCGGTTTTATCCTTTATGCGCCGGCATGGTTATTCCCTTGCACGCATTGACAGCATTCGAACTGTTGCAAGTATGAACCGAGCGGAAATTTTTCTGGATGAAGGACGCATCGGAAGCATCGAGATCAAAGGGCTTAACTCTGTGCAGCGTGATTTGGTACTGCGCGAATTTCCCCTTTCGCAAGGTGACGTTTTCCGTAATGATGCCGGAGAAAAAGGATTAAGCAACCTCACTGCAACAGGATATTTTTCTTTTGCAAGCCTTGAGATGCTCCATTCGCCAAAATGGAAAGGCACGCAGTTTCTTGCGCGCATAGATACGACCTCTCATAGCAATAATTCTGAAGTTTCCCCATCGGCAACATCATTGCAGATCACGGTTGAAGAACGAGCTACGAGAATTTTGCGGCTTGGCGGACTTGCCGATAATGAGTTCGGAGCACAATTCTCCATGCAGTATGCGAATGAAAATCTTTTTGGATACGGTACGGAATTCTCGATCACCGGAGGACTTGGCGGACAGTCCAGGTATGCAATAGCACAGCTATCCACACCCGAGCTGTTTCTTTCTGCAACAACCTTTCATCTTAGCGTTTATGGCGGCTTCAAAGATATTTCTGTTTTTTCTTTGAACCCTGATATTCCAAGCGGTAAATTTACTGCAAGTATCACCGATGCCGTCCGCGAATTGCGGGACATCGGAGCAAGTATTCAACTTGGCGGTGAAGTCGGCAGACTTGCTTTACTCACCGGTGAATATCGATTTGAACGCCAGAGAAGTTACTCTATTCGTACCCAAACAGTGATCGATCCTGAAGCAACACTTTCTGCATTGAAGGGCGAATTGACCGTTGACTCACGTGACGAAACATCCTATCCGCATACCGGAACGCTCCTGCAAGGAAATTACGAAGTTGGCACAGGGTTTTTCGGAGGCAGCAAACGCTACACAAAAATTTATGGCGTCTTTGAGCAATCGATTCCGCTTTCAGGCTTGCATACGCTCATCCCGAAATTTGCTATTGGCTTGGGAGATCGTACCGTTCCGAGACTTGAGCAGTTCGATCTTGGCGGCATCGAAAGTTTTTATGGACTTAATGCCTATGAACTTCGCGGAAAGCAAATGGCAAAGGGAAGCCTGACCTACCAGATTGCAATTCCGAATGCACTCTTTTTCCCGACCTTTGTTACATTCCGGTACGATCTTGGTGCAATGTGGACGGAGCCGCAGTCAATTAAATTTGAAGCGTTCATTCACGGGGCAGGTGCGCAGGTCGGCTTCAGAACGCCTATCGGTATCGCGCGTTTTGCAATAGGCGAAAATTTCCGTTTCGCGCAAAGCAGGGAAAAGCCTCTGCTTCTGAACAACCCGATCTTTTATTTTTCCATCGGAGCAAATCTATGAACATCATCATCACCGGTGCTTCCAAAGGAATAGGACTTGCGATCGCAAAAAAATTTGCGATGCAGAGTGAAAAACATTCGATCGGAATCTGCTCGCGCAAAAGCGATGAACTTGCAAAAGCCGAAGCAGAGCTTCGCACAGCAAACCCTAAGCAGGAATATTTTCCAAAGGTCTGCGATGTCTCCTTAGAAAATGATGTAAATAATTTTGTTGCAGAATTCGAGCAGAAGTTTGGTGCAGTTGATGTATTAATTAATAATGCAGGATTCGGTATTTTCAAATCCGTGCTTGATCTGACAAAACAGGAATTCGATTCCACGATCGCAACGAATGTTCGCGGGGTTTTCCTGATGACACGCGCCGCACTACCTGCTATGCGCGCAAAGAAAACCGGAATGGTTATCACTATCAGTTCACTTGCAGGGAAGAATGGTTTTGCCGGAGGCGCGGCATATTGCGCTTCCAAATTTGCCGTGCGTGGCTTGATGCAATGCCTGTTCTTAGAGGTACGCACCGATAATATCCGCTTCGTCACCATTTGCCCGGGAAGTGTTGACACGGATTTTTTCATTGGCGAAGATCATGGCTCAACTCTGAAATCCAAGAAAGCCCTCATGGCAGATGACATCGCTGCTTGCGTAGAACTTGCTACCCGCCTCCCCCAAAATGCCGATATCTCGGAACTTGAAATAAGACCTACTAACCCGAAGGGGTAATGGATGCGCTGACAGGGTTCACCTATTATATAATGGGACTAAAATTCCTGAATTATCGTACTCAAGCCACCTATTTTTTTGAATGAGACCTTGACAAATGCTTATTAATTTCGTAGATTGAAGGAGAAGTTTAGAATTCAGAGTTCTGAAGTCCAAGACTGAGAGGGGGTGGAGCCAGTTATGCACCTGGTGATGTTATTGAATTATAATAGGTTATAAGGGCTTCATTGGGTTTTTGATGCTTATTTATGGTCTCTGGTCTTTAAAGTCTCCGGGCAGTGTAACAATCCTCAGGTCGCTAAGTTTTTAATGACGTAGAGCGACAGTATAGCCCCCGCGCTCTTACGACTTCGCGAGTTGGTTTTCAGGCGGTAGCGCCGGTTGCGTCATAGGAAACATAGGTCTGATGGGCGCCAACGTACTGCCGCTTGATGTGGGGGCTGCTTTGAGAAAGCAGGCAATGTAGCCTGTAATACGTAATTTTCCGCCCCACTACTATGAAACATCTTGTTACACCGCGTCTCCTGATGCGCCCCTTCACTGAGAGCGATCTCGGCGAGCTTTTCAGCCTTTATAGCGATACCGAAGTGATGAAGTACATCAATGGCGGAATTGCCCAAACCCTTGAAGAAACCAAGACCGCACTTAATCGAATGATCGGCAATTTTGCCAAGCATGGCTATGGGATGTTTGCCCTTTTCGAACGTAAAGAAAAGAGATTCATCGGCAGATGCGGCTTGCAGCCATTGGAGGATAGCGGTCTTATCGAACTTGGTTATACCCTTATCCCAAGTGCCTGGGGCAAAGGATTTGCAACTGAAGCTTCAATGGAAGTCCTGCGCTCGGCATTCAGGGATTGGGGACTTGAGAAGGTTGTAGCTATCTCCTTGGAAGAGAACCGTGCCTCGACTCGCGTCATGGAAAAAATTGGTATGATCCATGGCGGAAGAGAAAGATTTTATAATAGAGATGTGGTGCTCTACTCCGCAATAAAACCTGAAGAGCGCGTTGAGAACATTTTTCAAAGCTCCTTTCGTAAACAAGAAAAAAGAATAGCTGCAGTTTATCAATAAGAAAAAGAGTCGAGAGGTGTAACAAAATCACTTTTGAAGTGTTTTTATAAGGGATTACTACGCCCCTACGGTTTTTGATTTTTTCGAACAGAGATCGTTCTCTTTAGAACGACCTCGTTTTTTTGCTTGTTCTTTAACGTTATAATTTGTAGGATTTTCGTTTGCGGCGCGTTCAGATTTCCATGTATATCAA
>Ga0206887_10137_pt1 | contig 17466 bp, 15 predicted proteins | sample Alteio_BWOrgHeat_89_FD_153248 | JGI IMG/M metagenome (GOLD analysis project Ga0206887, IMG submission 153248) | Enriched cells from forest soil in Barre Woods Harvard Forest LTER site, Petersham, Massachusetts, United States - Alteio_BWOrgHeat_Nextera3 ...
CGAGACTCAGAGCAACAATACCGAGGAGTCGGCGCAGCGGCTGGCGGTGATTGCAGCTGCCAATCACCTGCAGCGCATCGTGGTGGTCAGCGATGGCACCCACCTGTTTCGCATCCACGCGATCTGCGGACGAGCCGGCCTGGACATCTACACCTCGCCGCGCCAGCCGGGAAAGAGCATCCCCCGATCCGACCAGTTGGAACGCCTCATGCACGAGATCGCCAGCTACACCGCCTGGCGGATGCATATCCACTGAGAACGGTTACATATAGCATTTGCAGGCCATACTCGGGAGCGCAGAAGCTCGACATTCTGTGGGGTCGAGTTGGACGCCATCCTGAATGAGTGCGAAGCCCTGGTTGAAGCGAGTGCTTCGGGTGCGCTTCTCCGCGGCAAGCTGGGCCTTCCTGGATGAGGGCGTCAGGAGTTGCCGGGTTCGGCGGGGTAAGCTGCGATTGGGCGATGAGAGATTTGGGCGACAGGGAGTGCGAGACACGCGAACGGCTTCGCGCGCGGGTGATTCCTTCTAGAAGAACGGGGAAGCTGGGTTAATCACGCTACAAAGGTGGATCACGGTACGAATCCGGTCTAATTTTTGAGGTGCAGCCGGATATCGAGTTCGCCGAGCAGGCTCTTCAGGACGGCTTTACGTTGGCGGCTGCGGGCTTCGAAGTTGACCTGCAGGCGTTCATAGTCCGGTCCATCGAAGCGATTCTGCACGCTTTCGGTGCCGACGGATTTGGTTCGGATCAATTTGTCGTACTGCGGGCTGTCAGCACCGAAGCACTTGGCGACAATCGCTTCGGTAAGGAAGGCCCATTCTCTTTCCTGATCCTGAACCTCGCCGTAGTGACGCTCGGCGATCTCTTCCAGGCTGGCTAATTGGCGTTTGAGCAAAGCGACTGCCTCTTCGCAGGCAGGCGCAACTTCTGCGTGGGGGAGACTTACATTTTCGATGGTCATGATGTTTTCATGCTAGACCTCGGCTGCGGGGATTCTCAATAGCGAACAGGTTAACAATCAATTGAATAACCTGTGGGATATCCGGCTAATTGCCCAAGGCTGCTCCCCGTGGGCGACCCCGACGGGATCTGCCAAATCTCGCCAAAAAAATGTGGCGATTCTCGCAGTTGACTTTCTCGGTTCGTGGCGCGCGGATGCAGTAAGCTGCTGATAAGCGAAGAGTTGCGGGCGGAGCCCTGGAACTGACCAGAAGCGGATCAAACGATTTGTCTATTGATTTTTGGAGAAAATGTCCCTAAAATAGAAGAGTTTGTGACTTCCCGGTGGGCTCGTCTGGAGTGAGAGCCGTTTTCGCCGGACTTTCTGCACGTCACTTCTTTTGGTTAGAGGACTAAGAAACAATGGCAAAACGACGCGGCAATCCAAATTGGGGAAAGCCGGAGCCGATCGGCCCGGTAGTTCCCACAGTGACTTCCTTCGAACAGGTTGTGAAGGAATTCAAGTTGACTCCCGATCAGTATATCCGTTCCACTCGGCTGCGCGAATGGGCGCGCCGGAATAAGAACTCGAAGTACATCCCGGAAACACTACTCGAGGCATGGGGTTTCGAGATCGAGTCGACTCTGTAAACTGTCACTGGGTTCTGAAAGAAGCAAAGACGCCGTCCCCCCTGCTCCGGGACGGCGTTTTTCATTGGTGGCGGCTCCCCCGGGAAGCGAATTCTGCATCGGGACCGGGGTTGGCTCATCGAATCTGCCAGTCGTCATGAATGTTCTTCTCGTCCACGCTCATCCCGAGCCGCAAAGCTTTTCCTCGGCCCTTGCCCATACTGCCCAACAGGTACTTTCCGGCGCAGGTCACTCGGTCGTGGTCTCGGACCTCTACCGCCAGGGCTTCAATCCTGTCTCTGGCCGGCACAACTTCACCACAGTGAAAGATGCCGGGTACTACAAGCAGCAGCAGGAGGAATTGCTGGCGACCGAGGCGAACGGCTTCGCCCCGGATCTGGACGCCGAGATTGCCAGGCTCGAACAGGCCGACTTGCTGATTTTGTCCTTTCCGCTGTGGTGGTTTGGCCTGCCCGCGATGCTGAAGGGTTGGGTGGACCGCGCCTTTCCCATGGGCCGGGTCTACGGCGGCAAGCGACTGTATGAAGGCGGCCTGGGCGCAGTTCGCAAGGCCAGGGCGATGATCCTTATGACCACCGGTGCCACTCCTCAGTCTTACAGCGGCCGGGGCGTCAATCCTCCGCTCGCCAATGTCCTGGCGCCCATCCAGCACGGAATTTTCTGGTTCAACGGCTTCCTTCCGCTCGATCCCTTTGTCGCCTACGCTGCATCACGAACCTCGACCGACGAGCGATCGAAGTACATGGACCTGCTGCGGGCCCGCCTTCCAGGAATCTTTGAGGAGCAGCCCATCGAACTACCGCCTATGTCCGACTTTGCACAACTGGGAATGGATGCGAAGAAGCGGTTCATGGTCGTGGTTACGCGGCGCGCCCCTCTCGACGACCAGGTGAGGGCGCTGATACCGTCAGAGTCGGCAAGGATGGCCGAGTTGCGAAGAAAAGGTCTGATCGTGCACCAGGAACTCTCTCCCGCTACGGCGGAGCCGTGGCGCGGATTCCTCACCTTTCGCGCACAATCGGAGGACGAGGTGCGCGGCCACCTGGCGACGCTACCCATGGCCCCGTTATTGGAATTTGAGATTCACGAGACCACTTAGGCACGATTTGGTAACAGCTGCGTGAGCATGATCACTGCATTTACCCGTACCCGTTGACCACACTGGAGCGTGTGATTCCCGGAGGCGTGGTTGATGCTGGCGGACTGGACCGAACTCGCGGACAATACAGATATGCTTTCGAAACCTCCATTTACGGATGTTCCCGGCGCGGTCGAAGAGATCAAAGCGGGGCGGATGATTGTGGTTGTCGACGACGAAGACCGCGAGAACGAGGGCGACCTGACCCTGGCCGCCGAATACGTCACTCCCGAAGCCATCAATTTCATGGCGCGCTACGGCCGCGGCCTGATCTGCCTCACCCTGACCGAAGAGCGTGCCGACTATCTTCGCCTGGGACCGATGACGCAGCAGAACTCTTCGCGGTTTGGAACCGCGTTTACCGAGACGATCGAAGCCCGCGAAGGCGTGACCACCGGCATCTCCGCCTATGACCGCGCCCACACCATCCGGGTAGCCATCGATAGCCGCTCGACGGCCCAGGACCTGGCCCGGCCCGGGCATGTCTTTCCCTTGAGGGCGCGCCGAGGCGGAGTGCTGGTGCGTGCCGGGCAAACCGAAGCTTCAGTGGACCTGGCGCGGCTTGCCGGGTTGATTCCGGCCGGGGTGATCTGCGAGATCATGAAGGACGACGGGACCATGGCGCGGGTTCCGGACCTCATCGATTTCTGCAACCAGCACGATATGAAGATGCTGACGGTGGCCGAGCTGATCCGCTACCGCCTGCGGCATGAGCGCTACATCTACCGGGTCGCCGAGAGCGTGCTGCCGACCAAGTACGGCGATTTTCGCGTGATTGCCTACGAGAGCGAAGTGGATGGCGGTGAGAGCCACCTGGCGCTGGTGCGCGGCGACGTGGCGGCAGGCGATGAGCCGGTGCTGGTCCGCGTGCACTCCCACTGCGTTGCCGGAGATGTCTTCGGAACCACCCAGTGCGAGTGCCATTCGCTGGTGCAGCGGTCTTTGAAGGCCATCGCGGAGGCGGGCCGCGGCGCGCTCGTCTACTTGCATAACGGGGGCCGTGGATTTGACCTGGATCGCTCCATCAATCCGCACCGGCTGGTCTTCCACAATGAGTTGCGCGAGCGGGAGCAGCGCGAGGAGCGCAATCTGCGCATCCTGCGGCAGGTGGGGCTGGGCGGCCAGATTCTTTCCGACCTGAAGATTCGCAAGATTCGGCTGCTCTCCAATACCCCGACGCATGTGCCGGCGCTCGAGGGATTCGACCTGGAGATTGTCGAGCGGGTTCCGATTCCCAAGGGTGTGCCGACCGTGGCCGAGGTCTAGCGTCGGCCACTCCCCATCGATGCGTAACCGTGGCAGGTCCAAAAAGGTGTACCGTCTACTCCGCGCCCCTTAACCTCCCGGACGTAGGCGCTCTCGGTGCCGCCTCACTCGCAGACCAATCTCCTAGTGCACCGCCAGCGGCGGAAGCTGCGACGCGAATCCCCGTTCCTGCAACTCATCTTCAAGCTTCGCCACGTCGTGAAAGACGATCGCTTCCAGGCCGACCGACTGGGCCGCCGTCACATTCTCCGGCTTGTCGTCAATGAACAGCGCCTCTTTCGGTGCTACGGCAAGACTCTCCACTGTGCGGGTATAGATCGCCGGGTCGGGCTTGGCGATGCCCAGCTCGCAGGACCAGGTGTGGTGATCGAAGGCGCCCAACCAGGAGAATTCCTGGCGCATGTAGCGCAAAACCTCTGCTCCCATGTTGGAGAGGATCGCCGTGCGGATGCCCGCGTCTTGCAGTTGGCCGGCCCAGGCCAGCATCGGCTCGTTGATCGAGGTCCACATCATCACATCGTTTTCAATCAGGCTTTCCACTTGTGCCGCGGTGAACTGGAGGCCCGCACTCTGAGCGAGCTGGGGCCAATACGAGTGACCATTCAGCTCGCCCAGATCGTAAGCTTGGCGGTGCGCCCAGTAGTGGCGGTCGAAGTCGCTTTCACCCAGGCCGGTTATGGCGATGAGGTTGGCGCGCGCGCGGAGATCGGGTGGGGCACTGAGGACCATTCCATAGTCGAAGATCACTGCCCGAAGGCTCATGCATGCTCCTTGAACGAAAAGAGGCTGTTTTCATTATGGATGAGCCCCGGATGTGGAAAGATCGTTGGAGATGAGCGAGGGAGTGGGCAGACAGAAGTTTTCTGCGCGAACCGCGTGGGATGTGGAGGAGTCGGACTGGGCGCGCGCCCTCCGGCAGAGACGGGCAGCAGGGAAGCCGGTTCTCGATTTGACAGCTTCCAATCCAACCCATTGCGGCTTCTCCTACGACGGCGAGGCCATCCTGTCTGCGCTGCAAGATCCCGCAGCCCTCGACTACGATCCCGACCCACGCGGGAGAAGGCCGGCTCGTGAAGCGGTTGCGGACTATTACCGCGGCCACGGCGCCGAGTTAAACCCCGATCAAATCTTTCTCACCACCAGCACCAGCGAGGCCTACAGCTATCTCTTCCGCCTGCTGTGCGACCCGGGCGACGAAGTATTGATCGCGCAGCCCAGCTACCCCTTGTTTGATTTTCTGGCGGCGCTCGACGATGTGCACCTGGTCTCCTATTCCCTCTTCTACGACTACGGCTGGCACCTCGATGTGGAGGACGTGAAACAGAGGATCACCGCCCGCACCCGCGCCATTGCCCTGGTCCATCCCAACAATCCCACCGGCCACTTCACCAAGCCGGGAGAGCGGCAGGCGCTCGAGGCGCTTTGCCGCGAACGTGGCCTGGCGCTCATCGTGGACGAGGTCTTTCTGGACTACCCGCTGGACGCTGCAACCCCGCAGAGCTTTGCAGCCGGACCTCATCCAGTGCTGACCTTTGTCTTGAACGGGTTGAGCAAGATTGCCGCCCTGCCGCAGATGAAAGCAGCGTGGATTGCCTGCCTCGGCCCGGAACCCAGCCTTCGCGAGGCGATGACCCGCCTGGAGGTGGTGGCGGATACCTTTCTCTCGATGAACGCGCCGGTGCAATGCGCGCTACCTCGCTGGCTACGAGAACGCAGCCAGATCCAGGATCAGATTCGGGAGCGAACGGCTGCGAATCTGGCCGCCCTCGATGTCGCGCTCGCAAGTCAGCGGCTGGTGAGCCGCCTTGAGGTGGAAGCAGGTTGGTATGCGGTTCTGCGCGTGCCCGCGACCGAAGCCGACGAAACGCTAGCCCTTCGATTGCTGGAGCAGGCCGGCGTCGCAGTCCATGCAGGCCGGTTTTTCGGATTTCCGGTTTCAGGATTCCTGGTTCTCAGCCTGCTTCCGCCGTTGGACGTGTTTCTCGCCGGAATCAAAGGCATCCTCCGCCTTTACAATGGCTTAGACCGGGATCCACCAAGTAATTGATCAATTTGATTCTCATCAACCATCAGTTGAGATAAGCGTGGCCAACATCTTGATTTAATTGATTAATCCAGTCTGACCCCCGGTTGCAGGTAGGGATTGCTCTCGCGCTCCTCGCCGATGGTCGTTTCCGGTCCATGGCCGGGAATGACCCGGGTTTCGTCTGGCAGGACCAGGAGGCGGCTGCGCAGCGACTTCAGGATCCGCTGGGAATCGCCGCCCGGCAGATCGGTGCGGCCGATTGAGCCTGCGAAGAGCGTGTCTCCGGCCAGTAATAGATTCTGCGGTGCGAAATGCAGGCAGATGCTGCCCTCGGTATGGCCAGGAGTGTGGAGCACCTCCGCGGGCAGGGAGGCGAGACCCACCTTCAAACCATCGTCGGCGCTCTGGTCGGGCGGCGCCACCTCGGGCGGGGCGATACCCAGCCATCCGGCCTGCATCTCCATCATTTCGAGCAAAGGCAGATCGTTCTGGTTGAGCAGGATCGGTGCTCCGGTGGCCCGCTTGAGCTTCACGGCGCCGCCGACGTGGTCGATGTGCCCGTGCGTAACCACAATCTGTTTCAGCGTTAGGTTGTGGCGAACCAGGCGCGCGAGGATGCTGGGAATGTTATCGCCGGGATCGACAACCATCGCTTCGTGCGTGGCTTCATCCCCCAGAATGGTGCAGTTGCACTGCAGCGGGCCCACCGGGAAGGTTTCGAGGATCATGCTAAGAATTCTAGCTCCCACTTCGTCGGGGCTGCCTTGTCGTGTCGTTTTCGATGGACAGATCGGGCAGACTTGCCATAGTGTGTTGGCTCCCGCGATCCAGACCGTCAGCCTGAAGGATGAAAGATGCGGCGATTCCAGAACGAGAACTGGTTCTGCCCAGCGAGCCGTGCGCCGATTCCCCGTGAATTTCCAGAGAAGACCGTCTTTAGAAAACCGCCAGTCGATATGTCTTGGCACCACATCGTCCCATACAGCCAACTGCGTAACTGTTGGAACACACTCGCAGCCCAATTCGTCTCCCGATCAGCAGGTGCGATGGCCGTGCATACATATATGCGCCTTCTCGGTTACAGCCATGAGACGGCGAAGAAGTCGATGAATGCCGTCACGGCGGGACGCTTCAGTGCTGACGATCATATGAAGCTGTGGTACTCGATTTGCTATCCGAAGTGGGATTTAGTAGAGGGACCAAGCGAACGCGTTGATGATCCGGATGAAGACTTTGACGAATTCAAAGCTGGCCTGTCCAGCGCTGAATTAGTAAGACAGGACAGGTTGAGGAGTCTGCACACTGCGATGAAAACATTCAATGAAGCGAGTGTGGGGCTCGATGAAATAGCTGACGGAGTGATCGGAGCCCTTCACAACGTGTTCGGCCAGGCGGAACGAACGCTCTTGAGTTGCAAAGCCCCAATCTCTTTCAGGGAATCAATGTGGAAGGAGATACCGGAGCTAGGGAAGTCCAGCTCCGGTAAATGGAGAAAGGCGTCTGTGCGAGCCCCCGGCTCGCCTCCGCTGGGCGCCTAGCGAAACGACCCCCATCATCTTGCCGAAGACCTCGGCCTGGAACAGAGGTTAGAACGACGAGGTTCGAGCACGCGCAGATTGCGCTAGGATTTCAGCATGGCGATCCGAAACGAATGGACGGAATGGCACTTGACGCCGCGCGGGTGGGAGAAAGGGGCAACCCGCGTGCAGGGAAAGGGGAACAACTGGACGGCTGAGCCCGAGGACCGCGTGCTCAGCTTTGTGTACAAGGAGGTCGAGTCGTCATCTTCGCCCGAGGTGAACAAGTCCCTGGAAGAGACCTGGCACTCGAAGAAGGAAAAGCTGGTGGAGGAACTGCTCAAGCAGTTTGGAAGCTGCCCGGAGAAGCTTTAATCGCGCTCCGGGCCAGAGGGTCTGATCGGTGCCGGAAATCCATCTGGAATAACAAAAGGCAGGCCCGGAGCCTGCCTTTTCTCTGTCTGGAACCGAGGGTCTACTTGCCGGGCTTGGCCGGAGCGGTGGGCGCGCTCTTGGTGCCTTCAAGCACGGAGTGCACGGTGCTGTGCCGCGACATCAGGATGAACAGGCCGATCGAAGTGACCATGAACGCGATGGCCGACCAGGTGGTGAGCCGGGTCAGCAGGTTGGCGGCTCCGCGAGGACCAAAGGCGGTCTGCGAGCCCTGTCCGCCGAAGGCGCCGGCAAGATCTGCGCTCTTGCCCTGCTGCAGCAGAATGACGCCGATCAGAAACAGGCAAATGGTTACGTGAACAACGATGAGAAAGTAGAAAAGAAAAGTCATTCCGGCGCTCTTGAATCCCTAATCGGGCCTGGAGGCGACCCGGAAAATTTGGTGAATGATGCTTTGGTGCGGAAGGGGGGACTTGAACCCCCATGCCTCTCGGCGCCACCCCCTCAAGATGGTGTGTCTGCCAATTTCACCACTTCCGCAGATTGTAACTTCCGTTCTTTCAACTGCTTAACAATGCGCTTACTTTGAGGGCTTCGTAACTCCACCGCATCTTGCAGCGGCTGAGTGCATTCTTTATCCCCGCTCCGCCACCGTCGCGTCTTCTGGTCCGGCCAAGCGAACAAACGGCTTGTGAACCGCGTTTGCCCGTGGATGAACGTAGCGCAGGATGGTTTTTATAGTATCGTGACCGGCTACGTACTGCAACGTAAATGGGCCCGCATCTCCGCCCGATTGAGCCAATCGATCATCCGCATGAAAACGGACTCCAGCGCCGATCCGGCTCCCCGTTTGGCTCTGCGGATGGCTCCCAGCCGGCTTTCGCTCGTTGAGCAGATGCGAATCTCTCTCCGAACATCGCGCTGCTGATGCCGGCTGCGATTCTATTCTTTACCGCAGAGAGGCCAAGAACCTCAGAACAAGCGCCAGACCACATTTCTGGGATCTGAATCGCTCGGGTGAATGGGGATCGAAGAACTTGGCCTGCTGCCAAGTTTGTCACCGCTTCGCTTAATCCATCTGCAGCAGGCTCTTGAGATTCTCACATTCCGCAAGACCCCTGACGTCCGGACGACCCCGCTGATCCATGAGCCTCTGGCCGATTCGTATGTCCTTGGCAATGGATGTGCCGATGCCGAGGCCACTCACCCCTTCAATCGAGCCATTGGGAGAGAGATGGAAGAGAACCACTGAGCCATCGAACTTCCCGGCTCGCTCGACTATCCTCTCCCCTGATGCTGGAAAGCCTGCGACTTGTAGCAAAAGGTCGTATTGCTGCGACCAGAACCTGGGCACTGAGTCGCAATGCTGCCCATGACCCAGCATGTTGCACGCGGCGATACGAGCCTGGTCCTCGGCGTTCTGCCAATTTTCGAAGCGAACGTAACGTTGCAACCGTGGATGAAGAAAGCGGCAGGCATCGCCGGCGGTGAAGATTGCGGGATCGTCTGTTTGCAACACGCTGCTCGCCAAAATCCCGTTGTCAACGGTCAGACCACTTCGCTCCGCCAGCTCGGTATTGGGTATCGCGCCAACTCCGACGATCGCGAGATCGCACCTGACGATTCTGCCGTCGCGCAGCGTGATCGCAGTCTGACCACTTGCATGGTCGATGCGCACAATCGACGCATCCATCAGGAAGGACACCCCCTCCGCTTCATGTCGAGATTTCAGCCGCATTGCCAACGGCTCCGGCACCGACCGCTCCAACAGCCGGGAAGCGGCCTCGATCACCACCACATCGCAACCGAGTTGCCGAGCGCTTGCTGCAACCTCCAGACCGATCAAGCCACCGCCGATCAGAACACACCGCTTCGTCTCGGCGAGCATCCCGGCGAGTCTGCGCGCATCGTTGATGGTTCGCAGCGTGATCAGCCTGGCCGTATCCACTCCGGGGATGGTGAGCGTTCGAGGAGAAGAGCCCGTAGCGAGAAGCAACCGTTCGTATCGGATCGATTGGCCATCGCTCAGCCGAACTTGCCTCTCGCTTCTCTCGATCAGGACTGCCTCGGTTCCACGAAGCAGCGTTATCCTGTTCTCCTCATAAAATTGCGGCCGGTGAATCAGACAGTCTTCGAGTCTCCGCGTCTTCAACAAAACATCCTTCGAAAGTGGTGGACGCTCGTAGGGAAGATGCTCCTCAGCCGAGATGATGACAATCTCTCCGGCCCATCCTTCGAGTCGAAGGATATGGGCAGCGCGGGCGCCCGCCTGTCCACCTCCGACGATAACCATGGCGTCTGACATTCAGTCTCTCTGAGTGGAGGAGAGCCCGATCTCAACGAATCCATCGCGTACTCGAACCGGGTAGGTGTTCAGATTGATGCAAACCGGGGGATTCAGCGCCTTGCCGGTGGGGATATGAAATCGCCCGTTGTGCAGAGGGCACTCGATCGTATCGTCGAGGACCAGTCCGTCTGCCAAGTGCGCCTGTTCATGCGTGCACCATCCATCGGTGGCAAAAAATCCATCGTCAATTCGATAGATCGCATACGTTGAGCCCTCGCGGTCAAATCGGCGCACGTCCTCAACCACGACATCCGATACTGCGCAAACCGCTATCCATTGAAGACTTGCTTCCACGGCGAATTTTCCTCCTCAGCTACGGCCCGGAAGTTCACGAGACACGAAATAATTTCCATCTTGGGATTGGCGCCAGAGCGCAGGGATGATCTCACGATACGTGTCCACAATGCCTCGATATGGGCGCGGCATCTCAGCGCGTACCGCCTCGTGCAATTCGGGCAAGGCGAAGAAAGGCACGGTCGGGTAAATGTGATGCTCGATGTGATAGTTCATGTTCATGTAAAGAAACCGATAGATCGGGTTCATGTACACCGTACGCGTGCTGCGTCGATGGTCATGCTCGTTTTCCGCCAGGCCCGCGTGCTGCGTCAGGCCGCACAGCTGATGCAGCCATCCACCGTAAAAGCGCGGCGTCCAGACAAACAGGATGGGCAGAAAGCTGCGTGTTACGATGGAGAGGACGATAGTTGCGGTCATCAGCAGTAAGTAGATTCGACTGCTGGCGATAGTGCGTCTTCTCGCGGTCTCCGGTATGTAGTCCTGCTCAAAAGCGGTGAACCGGCCGCACGCGTGCAGCAGGATACGTTTGATCTCGATCGTTCCGCTGTAAAGGTAAATGAAGTCTGCCGCGATCTTTATCAGGTCCGCCGGCCGGGTCACCTGGATCTCAGGATCGTAGTCCACGATGATCGTGTGAGTGTGATGCCTGGAGTGAGACCATCTCCACAGGCTCGCCTCCCGGATAGTCATGAAAGAAGAAATTTCATAGAACACCGTGTTCAGCCAGCGGGTCTTGAACGCGGTTCCGTGCTGGCATTCATGCCACCGGGCATCGCTCGAGGAATAGATGGTTCCGTAGAGAAAAAATGCGGGAACGGTCCACCAAGTGCCGTACGCGCGGAACGCGAGATACCCGCTTGCAGCCAGCAGCAGTAGCCACAGTCCAAAGTTTCTCAGGGCGGGACCATTCCTTCGCCTCATTAGCTCCTTAAGCTGCCCTCGTGAAATGCTGCAGGCGAACCAGGTAGGAGATGTCTCGGCCCCGGAGCTCTTCGCTGAGGAGACGGCCGCACTCTCCCGCGTCATCCCCGCCTCCCGTCTCTCGACAGTGCTGTCGGTCTCTCCGTTCGACTTGATCGCGCCACTATTCCCTGATGTTCGCATTGAACGTTACCGGTACCGTTATTTAAGAGGATTCAAAGCTAGCATGGCGTCGCAGGCGATGTCTAGGGCAACATCAAGGGTTCTTGAACGGATAGGATGAACCACTATTCATGTGGACAAGCACCCCTCAAATCGATAAGTCCGCCTGCTAAGTCTTCGTCCTCAAAGCACCCGCGCAGCACACGGTCTGCATGAAAAAGGTCGATGGGTCGTTGGCTCCACCAAAATTCTGCTTGACAACCGTGCACCGTACCGCTACTAATCTCGTTTCTATGAAAGGTTCAGCCAATCATTCCAGGAAATCTCTGTTGGCTAAACCGAGAATTACCAATCTCTCAAAGAGGGGCGTGACAATCATGTGGTTTCGACTCGGGAAGTGCCATCTCCGAAATATGACCGGCATGTACGCCACCCACGGCTTGGTGTCAGCGCATGCGGGCACGGCCAATTCAAGTGTCTTTTCCATGCTGCTTCTTTCCGCTCTCCTCATCTGTGGTTCCGGATTCGCACAGGTCACGAGCGGTTCGATCAGCGGCATCGTGCACGACAGCAGCGATGCCGTCCTGCCCGGCGCCAAGGTCGTCCTGACGAATCAGGCCACGGGCACATCACGCCAGACAACATCGAACGGCACCGGAAACTTTACCTTCTCCGCCGTTCCCTCCGGCGTCTACACGGTCACCGTGTCACATGCCGGGTTCTCTGACTGGCAGCTCGTCGGCCTCGCACTGGATCAGGGTGACAATAAGACCTTGACCCAGGTCGCGCTTAGGGTGGGTTCCGAACAAGCCACGGTGACTGTGTCCGCCATGAACGAGAACATTCCGGTCGACACCGGCCAGACGCAACTTACCCTGAATGCCAAGCTGGTGAGCGAACTCTCGATCCAGGGCCGCGATGCCGCCGAGCTGATCAAGGTAATGCCGGGCATGGCGATGAGCACCGGCTTGGGCCAGACTCAATACAGCAGCCTGACCACCGGGACGACGAATGGACCAGTGGGCGCCTTTTCCGCGAGCGGAACACCCGTCGATGGCGGACTCAATATGACCCTCGACGGCGCCAACATCACCGACGTCGGGACCAACGGCCTACAACTGATCAATATCAACCAGGATCAGACCGAGCAGGTCTCAGTTTTGACGTCTGCCTTTGGAGCCGAATACGCAAAAGGCCCGGTACTCTTCCAGGCGCTCAGCAAGAGTGGAGGCAACTCATTTCACGGAGACCTCTATCTGTACGCCCGCGATGGCGCGTTGAATGCCACGGATGCCTATCTGAAGGCCAGTGGACTGCAGAAACCCGATGACCGGTATTTCTACCCGGGGTTTACGGTCGGTGGTCCGGTATGGATACCCGGTACTCGTTTCAAAATGCGAAACAAGCTCTTTTTCTTCGGTGGCTACGAATATGAAAAGCAGCAACCAGCCGGTTCACCGCACCAGCTGTTCGTTCCTACTCCTGAACTGCTAGCCGGCGATTTTAGCCCGCAATCTCTTTCCACGTTGCATCCCACCGGGCCGACAGCAACCGTGCCTTGCGCAACGCCCAACGGCACTTACTGCCCGACCTCGGGAATCGTGAACGGAGTTATACCCAAGAGTCAAATTGATGCCAACGCTCTTGCCCTGGCGAAGCTCTTTCCCAAACCCAACCAGAACCCGGCGACTCATCAGGGTTATAACTACATCTTCCTCGACAATCCACCCCTGAACCGATGGGAAGCACGGGCACGACTGGACTATTCGCCCAACGTAAATAATCAAATCTCCGGATCCTACACTCGCCAGAATGAGGGCTTCGTCGATAACTTCGGAGTCTATTGGAACCCCGGCGACACCGTACCCTTCCCCTCACGGCTAAATGCGACTAGGACCGCATCTTTCTGGTCGGGTAACTATACACACACCTTCGGGCCGCGACTTACCAACAATATAGTCTTCACCTATATCAACCAGAATTTCCCGTTGAAACCGTCTAACCAGACCGCTGCCGATCCTGCTGCCATAGGCTATTCGGCTCCTGCTCCATTCAAAACGAACGTAATTCCACAGATACCCAATCTGATTAGCTGGGGCTGCAATCAGTCCGCAAATAACGGATGTTTTCCTGGTATCTACTCTCCGGGCTTCACCCAGTCTTTTCAAAACGGCGCCTTTGGTTACACAAAGCACGCCCCCACTCTCAACGACGACATTACCGCGGTAGTCGGCACACATACTTTGAAAGTGGGAGGCTATTGGGATCTGCAGCAGGAGATTGTCGCAAGCGGCTACGGCACTTGGGGACAGGGAGCTTACGAATTCGATTATTGGGGAAGTAACTCGACCGGAAATCCATTGGCAGACTTTCTGCTCGGCCACGCCTCCAACTATACCCAGGTAGGGTCGCTGCCTGTGCAGGATATCCGTTTCCATCAATACTCGTTCTACGCACAGGATCAGTGGAAGGTTGGCCGCAAGATGACTTTGAATTACGGTGTCCGCTTTGACCATGAGGGACAGTGGTATCCGGACAATCATCCTGGCTTTGCCGTCTGGGATCCCTCACTCTACAGCGATTCTCCTGGCGCGCCGGCCTTCACCGGCCTTACCTGGCACGCCAAAAACCACAACGTCCCCGTCTCCGGCTGGTCCTCCGCTCTCTTCAACCCTCTTCCTCGTCTGGGCGTCGCTTACGACCTGCTGGGTAACGGCTCAACTGTCATACGCGGTGGATACGGCAAATACGTGTACCAGGTCTCTTACAACGATGTCCAGGTGGCATACAATCAGCCCCTGGGCATACAAAATGTCTCGACGCCCGCCCTCAACTCCTTCGCCGATGCTGCAAACTATTCTCCCACCGTCGTCCTCGGCCAGAACGGCAACGTCGCCGCACTACGCAAAGGCGATGATCGCACTCCCTACACCGAGAGTTACAACGTAACCGTAAGTCAGCGAGCGTTTAAGAATTCGACCTGGGAGATCTCTTACGTCGGCAATCGAACGCACGACCAGTTACTCACCGATACGAGTAACAGTTCTGTGGCCGCGCTCTCTAACATCAACAAGATTTCACTGGGTGGTCTCTTTGGCCCTGACCCGGTTACCGGCACTACCTTCGCACCGGGAGCAGTTCCAGGCACTTCGCTGCAGGACTATCGGCCCTATCACAACTACATGATCCTCAATGTCGTTACCCATGGCAGCCACTCAAACTACAACGCCCTGATGACCAGCTGGCAGAAGCAACGCGGCAATGTCACATTCAGCCTCAACTATACGTTCTCAAAGGCGATGGGTATTCGCGACGGCCAGACCGACAACGCCAGCTATGGCAGCGGTGCGACGACCGACGCATTTGTTCTCGGAAACAACTATGCGCCTCTGGCATTTGACCGCAGCCATATCTTCAACGCGGCATATGTCATTCAGCTGCCGAGCCCGATTCGCGACAACAGGCTGATCGGAGGTGTAGTCAATGGCTGGCAAGTTTCAGGGGTAACCCAATGGCAGAGCGGCCCGCCGTTACAGCCGAATACTGCCGGAACTCTTAACGCAACCTTCCCCGGTAGCGTGACCAACCAGAGCATCCTGGGCACCGATTCGCAGGTGTTGCGGCCAACCATTACCTGTGACATAAGAGGTGGCAAACATTTCAATCCGGCATGTTTCGGAGTTCCAAGCCAGGGACAGAATGGGCCAGCGGTCTTTCCATACATCAAAGGGCCGGCCTACTTCAATAGCGATTTGGGCGTGTACAAGAACTTTGCCATGGAAGGTAGTCGCAGCATTCAGTTTCGCTTGACTGCCTTCAATTTCCTGAACCATCCGTTGTCCGAGTTCGGCCTTGGGCCGGATGTGAACCTGGCTCTTACCGGAGCGAATGGGGAGAACACGAATGCCGCGACGAACGGGAGCCCGCTCTTCACGGTAGGACGAAGGGTGCTCGAGACGGCGGTCAAGTTTGTCTTCTAACTCATTCTGGCTATCTCTCCTCGCGGAGCACGCCGCGAATCCAACGACGTGCTTCGCATCGTTTTTGCAGAGAGCCGGCGGATGATTTCTCCCTATCTGGTTTTTACTGCTCTTGTATCCGCCATGGGTGGGTTGCTCTTCGGATACGATTGGGTGGTGATTGGCGGCGCCAAGCCATTCTATGAAGCATATTTTCACTTGACGAAACCGGCAGATGAGGCTTGGGCGATGAGTTGCGCCCTGATCGGCTGCCTGGTTGGTGCATCCGCATCGGGATATCTCAGCGAGCGCCTGGGTCGCCGAGTTGCCCTCCTCATTTCCGCCTGCATGTTTACGGCGTCATCTGTCGGCACAGGTATGGCAACCAGCTTTCTCGGATTCGTTGCCTGGCGTCTTTCTGGCGGCCTCGCGATTGGCCTTGCGTCGAGTTTGTCCCCAACCTACATTGCCGAAATCTCGCCCGCTAAGAGTCGCGGCAAGTTTGTATGCCTGAACGAACTTACAATCGTCATCGGCATTCTGGCAGCGCAAATCGTGAACTGGTTGATCGCGCGTCCGGTCGCGCAGAATTCGACCATACTGCAAATTCGACAGTCATGGAACGGTCAGATGGGATGGCGCTGGATGTTTGCCGCGACTGCGGTGCCCTCCGCGATCTTTTTTGCCGGCCTGCTTTTCATCCCCGAGAGCCCGCGTTGGTTGGCACGCAAGGGCTTTCACCAAAAAGCACTAGAGGCACTGCGCCACCTGGGTGCAGAGGAAGACGCCTCGCTGGTCTTGCGAAAAATCGAGTCCCCGATAGGCGACGCGACCACTGGGTGGCAGGCGACATTCTCGAGAAGATACCTGTCGCGCTTGCTTACGATCGGGATCACGCTCGCAGTTTTACAGCAGTGGTGTGGTATCAACGTAATCTTCAACTATGCACAGGAGGTCTTCTCCGCCGCTGGTTATGGGCTGTCGAGCGTTCTGTTCAACATCGTCATAACTGGAACGGTGATGTGTGTCTTTACGGTGGTCGCCATCATGACAGTAGATCGGCTGGGGCGCCGGCGGCTAATGTTGATCGGATGTTCAGGCTTGTCTACGCTCTACGTCGTACTTGGCTATCTCTACCATCGGCAGCAGCACGGCTGGCCCATCCTTCTCCTGGTGGTCACAGCCATTGCGTGCTACGCGATGACGCTCGCGCCAATCACCTGGGTCATCCTTTCAGAAATCTTCCCCAATGAGATTCGAAGCCAGGCCATGGCCATCAGTTCGGCAGCCTTGTGGGCAGCATGCTTCCTGCTTACCTATACCTTCCCCTTGATGAACGCGGCCCTGGGCACGGCGCGCACCTTTTGGACCTATGCAATCATCTGCGCAATGGGATACGCGTTTGTTCACTTACATCTTCCTGAGACCAAACAGAAAACACTGGAAGAGATCCAGAGCTCTTGGGGTCCATGAGTTAGTCGGTTCGAGCGGTTACCGCCTGCTCGAAGCACAGGCGCGCCAGCTTTGCCAGCACAAGCGACTGCGACCACCGGTCACCCTCTTCCTGGCCTTTAAACTCCCGCGCGTAGTAGAGATTTGCCGCAAGCAGCTCCACCGCAAAAATAAAAGGCTTGCTGGTGTTCCTTCGCAGATAGGAATCAAATACCTTCCTCCAGAGCGAACAGAAATGCTGAACGTAAAGGAGCCCTGGCGCCGATTCCACCGGGCCCACGTCTACCTGCATGCATCCTGGAGTGCCGATTCTGCCATGCATAAAGTGGACGCGGTCAATGACCGGCTGGATAAAGGCGACCTTGTTTTCGAATCCACCGTAGACCATCTCACTTC
>Ga0206887_10138_pt1 | contig 17371 bp, 18 predicted proteins | sample Alteio_BWOrgHeat_89_FD_153248 | JGI IMG/M metagenome (GOLD analysis project Ga0206887, IMG submission 153248) | Enriched cells from forest soil in Barre Woods Harvard Forest LTER site, Petersham, Massachusetts, United States - Alteio_BWOrgHeat_Nextera3 ...
AAGCGGGTTGGATGGATTGCAGAATAAAAATGCGCCGATCTTTTTATTCTTCTTGCCGCAGCTTTCTATGGCATCAAGTATATGCTGGGCTGAAAGGCGCTGTGCAGGGCCGTTCAGCAGGTTTATGTTATAGAATTTATCGCTGGTGGGCACGGCGTTGAAGCAACTATGCGAGGTGAAGATGTTGGCGATGGCGTTATGGTTGAGATACCAGGGTTGGGCGCTGATGACCACGCTGTTCGGGAATAATTGTTCAACCAGGTAGAATGCAGCGGAGATGCCAAACTGGCCGCCGGGGGTGAATATCATTTCATCTGCTTCGAACTTGCAGTTATATTCTTTTGAAAAGCCGCGCGCGGCCTGCTCCTTATATTTTTTCTCGCCGAGGGAGTTGCTGCAATAGGGAAAGACATCACCGGCGTTCTTGTAGAGGTTAAAGATGGCCTGTTCGGCTGTATGGTCTTTTGGGAATGATGGTTTGCCGCGGCTGCCATCTGCTATTAAATAATTATTATCCTGCAATTCATGCACCCATTCATGGAAGAACTGGGTCAATGGAACCGTATCTGAATTGAACCCGTTTGGTCTTAAGGCCATAAAAATTGCTTATTGCGTATTACCAGTGGAATTGGTTAGTGAAATATTCAGGCTTTTCTTTATCGGTTTCGATGAGCCGGCGTAAGTTATTTTCGTTTATACGGCCGTTTTCATAAAGCTCGTTCTTATAAATTCCACCCGCTACAAAAACCGAACCGGCGTGAATCTTGTTGGCGCCCACGATATCTGTGTGGAGGGAATCACCGATGCATAATATTCTTTTACAATCTAGCTTGCTGTTCTCGTTCACCCCGAAAAACTCCAGGCATTTTTTATAGGCGTTGGAATGTGGCTTGCCGAAATATAAAGTGCGGCCGCCATGTTGGGTATAATATTCACCCATCAGGCCTGAGCATATCTGTTCTTCACCGGTTTGCTTCACCACTTTTTTATCGGGATTGGCGACCAGCAAGGTTATAGATTCCTTTAAAGCCAGATCAAGCTGGTGTTTCTTTTCTGAAAAAACTGAACCGAACCCTTCAAACCCTGTGGCAATTGCAAACTCAGCGCCATGGGGTTTCGCAATTTCCACCATGCCGAGGCCTTCTAAAAGGTCGCGGTCTTTATCAGGGCCGATATAATAATATTTAGTACCTTTTGCATAAACTTCTTTTACATATTCAAAAGTAACATCGCCGGAAGTTAAGATCATGTCATAAAGGTTGCTGCTGAAACCCATTTTTTCCAAAATGGCTTTTGCTTTTGATGAACGCCTTGGTGCGTTTGAAAGCAGGATTATTTTTTTGCCCTTTGCCTTGATGTTCTTCAAAGCATTTATTGCACCTGGGTAGGGATCATGGCCATCGTGAAGTACGCCCCATAGGTCAATGATAAAAAAATCGTGTTTATCAACTATCTCTGAAATGCCGTTTATAAATCTCATAACAAACAAATCTAAAATTTAATAATAACGCTTCCCCAGGTAAGCCCGCCGCCGATCGCCTGAAGTGCAAGCAGATCACCTTGTTTTATTTTGCCTTCACGCACTGCGGAATCTAAGGCAAGGCCGATAGAGGCGGCAGAAGTGTTGCCGTGCATACCGACAGTGGAAATAAGCTTTTCTGGCGGTGCGCCGAGTTTTTTCATGGTGGAATCAAGAATGCGCTGGTTGGCCTGGTGTGGGATCACCCAGTCTATCTTTTCGATAGGGATGCCGGCTTTAGTTAAACTTTCCAAGGTGGTTTCCGCAAGTTTTACTACCGCGTGTTTAAAAACTTCCTGGCCGGCCATTTTTAAAACCCCGGCTTTCTGGTTCAGGCTTACGCCGCCATCAGCATAAAGAATATCTTTGGTCGAGTTGTCGGAGTGGAGGGAGAATGAAAGTATGCCGCGGTGAGTTTTATTATCAGCATCTTTCTGTGCGCTTAGCACCACAGCGCCAGCGCCATCGCCGAACAGGATGCAGGTTCCACGGTCTGTCCAGTCGATGATGCGGGAGATGGTTTCAGCCCCGATGACCAGTGCGTTCTTGTAGCCGCCGTTCTTGATAAGGGAATCAGCCACTGACAGGGCGTAGATAAAACCTGTGCATACCGCCTGAATATCAAAAGCGGCGCAGGTTTTTATACCGAGTTTCTGCTGAACGATCACTGCGGTGGAGGGGAAGGTGTGGTCTGGAGTGGTGGTAGCGAGGATTATAAGGTCTATATCATCATTTTTAAGGTTGGCGCCGGCAATTGCTTTTTCTGCGGCCTTTGTAGCAAGGTCTGAGGTGAATTCGCCTTCAGCAGCAATGTGGCGTTCGCGGATGCCGGTGCGTTCAACTATCCAATCGCTATTTGTTTCAACCATTTTTTCAAGGTCGAGATTGGTGAGGATTTTTCTCGGAAGATAAGACCCGGTTCCTGTGATCACGCTTTTTATCATCGTATTTCCTGACTAGCTGTCTATGTCCTGTTCAACATCAAAATCATCATCCTGAGGTAAGTGGCCTGAAGACACCATTTCGCGGATGATATGTTCGTTAATATTATTCCTGGCTAATTTATAAGCCACTTTAATTGCATTTGCAAAACCAACTTCGTCAGTGCTGCCATGGCTTTTTATGACAATGCCGTTGAGTCCCAAAAACATCGCACCATTGTAATTGCGGGGATCCATCTTTTTTTTGACGCGCTTGAAAGCGGGAATGGCAAAAATTCCGGCAAGCATACCGAGTATGTCACGTTTGAATTCTTGCTTCAGGGTTTTAATATAAAATTTTGCGATGCCTTCAGCGGTCTTAAGTGCGATGTTGCCGGAGAAGCCATCTGTTACGATAACATCTGTTGTGCCATAGGCGATATCATCACCTTCAACATAGCCGTAGATGTTCAGGTCAAGGCCGCTTTCCTGTAACAGGTCAAGCGCGGCTTTCACCGCCTCGTTGCCTTTGTTCTTTTCCGCGCCGACATTTAAAAGGCCGATGGAAGGTTTTTCAATACCGAGTACTGCACGCGCAAAAGCATTACCCATGATAGAGAATTCAAATAAATTTTCAGCCTCGCAATGGATGTTAGCGCCAAGATCAAGCATTACGCAGTAACCTTTTTCAGTAGGCAATATTGCACCGATCGCCGGCCTGTCTATACCGGGAAGGGTTTGTAGCTGAAACTTTGAAAGCGCCATTAAAGCGCCGGTATTGCCGGATGAAATAACTGCCATTGAATCACCGGTTTTTACAGAGGTGATGGCAAGGTACATGCTGGAATTCCTGCCGCGGCGCAGGGCATTGGATGGTTTTTCGTGATTATCTATGGCGTCTTCTGTATGGAAGAATTCGTGGCGGCCTTGCAATTGAGGGTATTTTTCGATCAACGGGGCCAGTTTTCTTTTGTCGCCGTAAATGTTGAATTTAACATTGCTTAATTGGGAGGCTGAAATGGCGGCGCCGTGGATAACACTTTCAGGGGCGTTATCGCCGCCCATGGCATCAAGCGCGATGGTAATGTGTGATTGTGAGGTGCTGTGTTCGTGGTGAGATGAATTAGTAAAAAAATCTTTTTCAACCACAGACATAAAGATCTAAAAATAAATATTCGGGAGCGGAAATAAAAATGCCGGAAATTTCCGGCATTTCAAGAATTAGTTAGCTTCTTCAGCTGTTGCCCTAGGCGTGATAACCTGCCTGCCGCGATAGAAACCATCTGGTGAGATGTGGTGCGACAATGAAGATTCGCCGCTGGTTTGGTTCTCAACGACATTCGTTTTTTTCAGAGCGATATGGCTCCTTCTCATGTTTCTTGCAGAGGTACTTTTCTTCTTTTTAGGAACTGCCATGTTAAAATCTCCAATATTAACTTTTAAGTTGTAAGTTCAGTTGTAGAACTTATAATTCGTTCAAATGAATTTGTTTGAGAGGCTATTAACCCACATTAACCATAAAATCTAGTAAAAAATGAAAAAAATTCTTTTAACTTTGGCTAAATCTTCGGTTTTTAGTATCTGCCTCGTAGTGTCCGGCCTTATGCTGGCATCGTGCTCTGAGGAAGTTGAGAACCGGGGGTATGTCACCAAATTCTCTGATTTTTCCAAGGTTAAACCGGGTGTGAGCACAAAAACTGATGTAATTCAGGCTCTTGGTTCCCCAACCGCAACTTCCATATTCGGGCAGGAAACCTGGTTCTATTTAGGAAAGGAAGAAACCAAGGAAACCTTCTTCACTCCTGAGGTCAAAAATTATGAGGGTTATTCAATAGTTTTCAATGAAAAAGGCATTGTTACTTCCATAGATAAAAAAGATAAGAACAGCTTGAGGGATTTCCAGGCTTCTGGTGATTCTACGCCAACGGCAGGTAATAAAGTTACAGTGATGCAGCAATTGCTTGGCAACCTTGGCAAGTTCAACCCTGCTGCTAAAAATGGCCATAGCCATGGCGGTGGAACCGGCCCGACCCCTCCGGGATTATAATACTAGTTTGTGGAACTTAGAGATTAGCTAAAAAACGCTGGATTTTGGGAAATTATTCTCTATTAATCTGTTTTCTTAAAATATATTGAGAGAATCCAATGGAAACTTCTGCAGCAAAAGCAAAGTATGTACGCTATTACGACTCGCGTGAGTTTTTCTTTACCTCTGAGTCGGTATCTTACGGCCATCCAGATAAAGTAGCCGACCAGATAAGCGATGCGATACTTGATGCTTACCTGCGTGAAGACCCGTATTCCCGCGTGGCGTGCGAAACGCTTGTTACCACCGACCTGTGCATTATAGCAGGTGAGGTTAGGGGGCCGGAGAAGGTTCAGAAGAATATTGAAGAGATAGTCCGCAACCAGATAAAAGCCATTGGCTATGACCATCCAGGTTTTAGCTATAAAACGGTAAAGGTACAGAATTATCTTCATGCGCAATCAGCTGAAATTGCAAAAGGTGTTGATAATAAAGACCATAAACTTGAAGGTGCCGGTGACCAGGGTATAATGTTCGGTTATGCCTGCCGTGAATCGGAAGAACTGATGCCAGCGCCTATTTATTATTCGCACAAGATATTACACAATATATTCGATGCTATAAAAGCTGGAAAACTTCCGGCAACGCTAGGGCCTGATGCAAAATCCCAGGTTTCTATCCAATATCGCGGTAATGATGCGGTGGGCATACATAACGTGGTGGTTTCTATCCAGCATGATGAGTCATTGAACCAAGCTAAGGTGCGTGAACTCATATATCCATTTGTAAAGGCTGCATTCCCTGAGGAATGGGTTATCCCGCAGGATGAGTTCTATGTTAACCCTACCGGGTCATTCGTGGTGGGTGGGCCCCAGGCTGATACCGGCTTGACCGGCCGCAAAATAATCGTGGATACCTACGGCGGTTCGGCACCTCATGGTGGTGGCGCATTTTCAGGAAAAGATCCGACAAAGGTTGACAGAAGCGCGGCCTATATGGCGCGTTACCTGGCTAAGAACGTGGTGGCGGCAGGGCACGCAAATTCATGCACTATCCAGCTTGCTTATGCCATAGGCGTTGCACACCCACTTGCTTTATATGTGAATACCCATGGTACCGGCGAAAATGGGATCGAAGATTTTATACAGAATAAAATCATTGAAAATGTAGACCTCACCCCATGGGGAATACGTGAACATTTGAAACTCCACGCCCCTATTTACCTTCCTACGGCATCTTATGGGCATTTTGGCAGGAAACCTGGTGCAAACGGTGAGTTTTCATGGGAAAAAACTGATCTGGCGGATAAACTTAAATAACTGTTCCGGCCTTCAGTTACTGGGGGTGTTTTTCGTTTTTTTTACCCTGTGATAAATACTTCTAACCAAGCGGTTGCAGGCTTTTTAAGCGGTGGGAGTATTGCGCCTCTACAGATTATTTTTTAAAGCCTTGATTACTCATTCATTTTTGATACAATGGGCGCACGTTATTAAAATTCAGGAGTTAGTTATCGGTCTAAATTATAATAGTTAAACAGTTGGAGTGGGGGATTTATGCATACAGGAAAAAACACTGAAAAGCATCCGATTCAAAAGATCGAACTGGATTTAACTGGGACTGGTAAAATAACTTTCCACTCTAGAATTGAAAATCAAACTCTCCATTTCTTTAACCCCCATTATCCCGATAGAAAATCTTTCAACAAAGCCTGGATGAACTCGTCACTGGGTAAAAAGATATACAGGATGTTCACTGATTCCTATTTCCTTATCCCGGAAAAGGTAAGGTTACTCACTATTTCTGTCAGCAGGCACCTGGTCGTCGAAAGTACTATAGATGAAGATATATTGAATTTTGTAAGGAAAAGCTGTTGCAGTATGGGCAGGTGGAAAGTGCGTGACGATGCTATCCAGATAAAACTTTCAAATGTTAATCCTATGGAACTTATAGGGGCGATCGCTGCTTCCATCAGGAGGAACGAGATGTCTTTGAGGCTTGATATGGAACTGCTGGATATAGGCTCTATGGAAAAGATCCCTGAGATCAAGAGGTTTGAAGAGGAATATATTCACCAGTTCATTGATGCCTGAGTGCCCCATTTTTGGGCCATTATCATAAAAAACCATAGAAAAAGCCTCAAAAAGGGTGGTTTATGCCCCCTAATAAATATGATTTCTTAACGTTTTATTAACCTTTTTAGGTTATAATGCGTATATGAGTCATGAACAATTAAATAAATTAATTGAAAAATATCAGCATTCCTTAAAAGGCGGCGAAAAATTAAGCCACGCCGAAACTTTAGAACTTCAGCAAGATATAAAAGAATTTAGTAAGAAGCACCCGGGTTTGAACCTTGGTACATCTGGAAAGAACCATGACGGTGTTGATGGTGTCCTTGGGACCCTAACTAAACATGCTATCGCTTTGGCTTCTGATATATTGGAGCATGAGAAGCGCGGGAAGCAACCTGTGCCGCATAAAATTGGTTTCCACCAGGCTGAAAATAAATCGGCGCATGATGAAGGCCACCACAGCGTTGCCAGAGTTGGTTCGGAATTAAAAAAGCACATGCATAATTATGAGCCTTCGCACAAGAATAAGATAAAGGGCGGTATAGGTGATTCGTGGATGAAAGGGGTAAATGATATTGTGGGGAACACAAGTGGTAATGGGGTGAATAGCGTCGGTTTTGGTAATGTAGCATTGAAAGACCCGACAGAGGCGCTGAAAGGTTGTGAACAGGGCGAATTTTGGGGTGTTTCCTTAGGGCTGAATAATTGTGGGATGAATAGTAAAGTATTTGGTAAACATTTTAAAGAATATCTTCAAAAGATAGTGGATGCAGGATGCATTCCAGTTGTTGCTATCCCACACCGTGGTACGGGGTGGTTTACTGAAGCGCAATCTAACAACATGGATAGGATAATAGAGTGTGAAAAAGAGATCTGCAAAAATTTTGTAGATGAGAAGCATGGTATTAAAGGAATTCATTTTGTTGAAATACAGCCTCTCGTTGCTTCCGGAAAATTGTCATTACCGGATCACCTGCACCCAATAGGGTCGGGCTACAAAAAAGTTATAGAATTAATGGAACGTGAAATTAACAAAAACGAGCTGGTAGCCGTTGTCAGCAAAAATAAGTCTGGCCACGAGCTGTAAAATCTTGGTAGTAGCTATCCTAAAATCTCTTTTACTTTCTCAGCGAGCTGGTTGAGGCTGTATGGTTTGGCAAGGAAGTTGAATTTGCGCTCCAGGCCATATTTTTGGTAGAAGGCATCCTCGCCGTAGCCGGAAACAAAAACCACTTTGATTGTCGGGTGTTTTTTTATTACCTCTTCAACGAATTCCGGGCCGGAGATGCCTGGCATCACTACGTCAGAGATTATGAGGTCTATCTTGTCGCCGCCGAATTTCTCGACCACTTCAAGCCCGTTCTCGCCGTTGAATGCTTCAAGGATGTTATAGCCTTTATTTTTCAGCGCACGGGCGGAGAACATGCGTACAGCATCTTCATCTTCAACGATAAGTATGTTCCCGGTGCCGGTCAGGTCTTTGGCTTTTTCTTTCTTTTCCTCGATCTGTTTTACATCGCTCGCGCTTTTTTCATGTTTTTTGATGAATATCAAAAACTCGGTGCCTTCACCCTGCTGGCTGGAAACATAAATGAACCCGCCGGTCTGCTGAACTATCCCGGTAACGGTAGCAAGGCCAAGCCCGGTTCCGTGGCCGATCTCTTTGGTGGTGAAGAAAGGTTCAAATATTTTTTTGATATTTTGCGGTGATATTCCAGAGCCGTTATCACTGACGCTTATTTTCAGGTATTTACCCGGGGTTATATCATCAGTTCCACTACCATTTGTGTATTTAAATTTTACATCGCGCGGGGAAACTATTTCAATATTTTCACAGTTTATATTGAGTTCGGCGCCGCCAGAGCGCACATTTTCCATAGCGTCACGCGCATTGACCGCAAGGTTTATCAGCACCTGGTCAAGCTGTGATTTATCTGCTTTTACATCCCAAAGATCGCGGTCGAAATTTATATTTAGTTTTATGTTCTCGCCGATAAGCCTGCGTATCAAATTGGCGATCTCAGCGAGTACTTCATTTAATTGCAGGACATCCATCTGCATGGTTTGCTTGCGCGAGAAGGCGAGTAGCTGGCGAACCAGATTAGCGGCGCGGTTGGCGTTCTGCTTTATCTGCATGATGTCGAGGAATGATGGGTCGCCCGGTAAGTGCTTGGTCAGCAGCAGGTCACAAAAGCCGATGATGGCAGTGAGGAGGTTGTTGAAATCGTGTGCCACGCCACCTGCAAGCTGGCCTATCGCCTGCATTTTTTGTGCCTGGATGAATTTTTCCTTGAGCTCTGTCTTCTCGCTGTTATCAACAAATTGGGCGAGGTAAAGTTTGCTGCCGTTATTCTCGCCTATCTGGAAAGAGAAGAACACGAACGGAGAATTGTTTGAATTCTTTAAGGTTGCATCTCCGGTCAAGTGGTCGGCGCCGCCTTTATCTACTGTACCGATAAAATTCTTCAGGTCGCAACTGAAAATATCGCTGAGTTTTTCAGCGTGCTCATCAAGGCCATATTTTAAGAGTAGTTCGGCAAAGGTTTTGTTCTTGGCCTTTATATCGAGGTTATTATTGAAAATGATTCCCGGGATTATGTTATCGTCAATGAATTTTGTCCAGATATCGCCGCTTACAAAATTATTCTGCATGGGGTTTGATATGGTATGTTTATAGAATTTTCTTTTAAAGATGGCCAGGAAGTTAAAAATATCTTCCGCAAAATGGGAAGTGGCTGTGATTACAAAAGCAGCCACGCAAGCAAGGCCGGCAGCGGCAAAAACCATGGAGTGCTGTTCCTGGAACAGCATCATCATGATGGCTGAAAGCGAAACCAGTAAAATGAAAATAGAAATTTTAATAAGGTCGGCCACTCTAGATTTTACCTCAGTTCAACAAATTTATTTTTCAAATAAGCAATTATTAACATTGCAAAAACTTGTCAGTCTTTATATAAAATTCCTATGAGAACTTATTATATAAACCTTATTCTTAATTATAATGAATAAGCTTGATGAAGCAAAAATAAATTTAAAAAATACCCTGGAAAGGCTTGAAAAAGTCGTTTCAAAGAAACTTGTACACAAAAAAGACTCGGTTGCACTTGATTCTTTCAATAAAGTTAAGGCGCTTGAGGCTGAAACAGCTCAACTGCAAACCACATTGAAAGACAAGAAAGATGAGATAAATTATCTGCGCGAACAAAATTCTGAATTGCAGGCGAAAATGGGCGAGGCGCAGCATAAAACCTTCCAGCTTGAAAGCAAAAGCCGCGAAACTGCCGATAAAATCGATAAAGTTATCATAGAAGTTAAATCTTATTTAGTGGAAAAGGGCCTGGCTTAAATGGGTGTAATAAATGTAAAGGTTGGAACGCGCTCTTATCAGCTTGCCTGTGAAGAAGGGCAGGAAAAGAAGCTGATGCTTACCGCGGAAGATCTTGATAAGCGTGTGGATAATTTGTCGCGCCAGATGCGTACCGGTAATGAGTCGCTGCTGCTGGTGATGAGCAGCCTGATGCTGCTTGAAGAGTTCAACGAATATAAAAACAAATATGAGATATCCAAAGATTTCAGCAAAGCCCAGAAAGACGAAGAAGTGACAGAAGTGCTGAACACTATTTCGAGTTATCTGGAAACATTGATCGAGAAGATCGAGAAGAATTAAATTTCTTCGACGCGCACGAATAGCGGTTCGCTGACTATATAGTTTTGTTTGCTTATCTCACCCAGAGATTTCTTTATTTTTTCTTCTTTTACGTTGTGGGTTATCATAACCAATGCGGCTTCCTTGCTCGGCAGGAGTTCCTGGTGAATTTTTTCAAAACCGATGCCGTTATTGCTTAATATGGACGCGATGGAGGAAAGAACGCCATCAACATCTTTCACGAAGAAGCGTAGGTAATATTCACTTTCGTGGTTCTCGATTTTAGAGAATTTTCCGGCGATCAGATCTTTATGTGAAACGCCAAATGGTTTGCTGATGTTGTTTTTTGCGATGTCTGCGATATCAGCAACCACGGAAGAGGCGGTTGGGAACATGCCGGCGCCTGCACCGGTGAAAAGGGCTGCGCCGAGGCTGTCAGTGGAAATTTTGACTGCGCCGAGCACGCCGTTTATCTGCGCGATATCGGTTTTTGCATCAATTGCGCAGGTGTGAACGCGCTGTTCAATTTCCCCACGGGAATTTTTTTCGGCTATCGCCAGAAGCTTTATTTTGTAACCAAGCAGCCCGGCATAGGATATATCCTGCAAGGTTATTTTGGTTATGCCTTCGGCGAAGGTTGCGCCAAAATCAGGCTTTATGCCGAAACCAAGGGCGGAAAGTATGACCAGTTTATGAGCGGCATCAATGCCATCAACATCAAAACTAGGGTCAGATTCGGCGTAGCCAAGTTGTTGAGCCTCTTTCAAAACCTCAGCAAATCCGCGCTTTTCCTCTTCCATTTTGGTGAGGATGAAATTGCAGGTGCCGTTCAAAATGGCGACGATTTTATTTATATTATTCCCAACCAGGCTTTCCTTGATTGCCTTAATGATAGGAATGCCGCCGGCAACCGAGCCTTCAAACTGCAAGGCAAGGTTTTTTTTTTCTCGGCCAGTTTTGCAAGCTCAACGCCATGTTTTGCTATTAAAGCTTTATTCGCGGTTACAACATGTTTGCCATTTTTAAGCGCAGTGCGCACGGTTTCAGCCGCAGGGCCGGAATCACCCCCGATAACTTCCACCACGCAATCAACATTGGCATCACCCGCAAGTTCAACCGGGTTATCATACCATTTAACCCCCGAAAGGTTAAGCCCACGGTCTTTAGATTTATCACGTGCGGAAACCGCGACTATCTCAACCTGACGCCCGCAGCGCTTTGTGAGGAGCTCTTTTTGTTCGGTTAGGATGCGGAAAACGCCCTGGCCAACATTGCCTAGGCCAGCAATCCCAATTTTTAAACTATTGTTTTTATTCATTTTTTACTTTTATTCTATTTAAGAGGTAAATCAATAGCATAATAAAAAAAAGTTTAAATAGAATTTTTGTTTTAACTAATTATTAACCTTTGTAGAGTATAATGAGGAAATAAAGCTGAAGGAAAAAAATGAAAGGGGCTGGAGAAAATAAAATACTTTCGCATGTATTTTTGGAAAATTTTATAGGTCGTGCAAGGCATTTTACCCGTCACGCTAATGAACGAATCTTTTTCAGGATGGAGCAGTCGGCCAATGTATCCGGACAACCGGATTTTGATATTGCTCATATGTTTGTGTGGGCAGCGTTGAACAGCAGTATTACAGAAAATCTGGATATATTAGACCTGGACTTGGCAAGGTTGAAAACCAAGGGGTTGAATATTGAGGAGCAATTCTCAGGAATGGGGATCAAAGCTGCGGAAGTGGGAGGTGTGGACTGGCAAAAGAGAGTAGATATGGTTTATGATGGCACGCAAAAAATGTTAAGTTTCACCGACTATCTTGATATAGAGGTTTATGAAAAGGTTATCCTACAGAAAAAATTAGATAAGGTAGCGACTGCCGCTAATGAAGTTTTGGGCGTAGTAAAAGGCCACCAACTTAATTAGCTAACCTTTTTAATCATTCCCAACATTGGGCTTGAAGCATCACCGAAGAATTTGCGGGGCATTCTTCCGGCGAGGTAGGCTTTGCGGCCGGCTTCTACGGCTAGTTTCATGGCTTCGGCCATTAGAATGGGGTTTTGGGCTTCGGCTATGGCGGTGTTCATCAGTACGGCGTCACAGCCCATTTCCATTGCCTGTGCGGCTTCAGACGGAACGCCGACACCGGCATCAACCAATACCGGAACTTTGGCCTGGTCGATTATGAATTTTATGTTGAGTGGGTTTTGGATGCCTAGGCCGGAACCGATGGGTGCTCCGAGGGGCATGATGGCGCAGGCGCCGAGATCTTCAAGTTGGCGGGCGATCACCGGGTCATCAGTGGTGTAGACCATTACATCAAAGCCTTCTTTTACCAGAATTTCAGTGGCTTTCACGGTTTCGATTACGTTTGGGTAGAGGGTTTTCTGGTCGGCTAGGACTTCGAGTTTAACTAGGTTCCAGCCACCTGCTTCGCGGGCGAGGCGCAGGGTGCGCATGGCATCTTCAGCTGTATAGCAGCCAGCGGTGTTGGGAAGGTAGGTATATTTTTTGGGGTCTAGGTAATCTTGCAGCATCGGCTCGCCGGGTTTCTGGATGTTGACGCGGCGTACGGCTACGGTCACTATTTCAGCGCCGCTGGCTTTTATGGCGGCGGCGGTCTGTTCGAAATCTTTATATTTCCCGGTACCCACCAAAAGGCGTGAGGTGAATTCCTTGCCGGCTACTTTGAATTTGTCTGTCATATTATTTATCCTTCCATCTACGCGCTAATTTATTATCAATCTCAAAAATATCAAGCACTCTGCCGACCGAATGGTTGATTATATCATCTAGTGTTTTTGGTTTGTTATAAAAAGCGGGTAGGGGCGGGGCGATGAATGCGCCCATGTCGGAAAGATTTTTCATGTGGTTCAGATGGATGGAGCTGAACGGGGTTTCGCGCACCATAAGCACCAGTTTGCGCTTTTCCTTGAGGATGACATCTGCCGCGCGGGAAATTAAGGTGAGACTAAGCCCGGTTGCGATCTCGGCAAGGGATTTCATGGAGCAGGGGGCGACTATCATGCCATCTGTTTTGAACGAGCCGCTGGAAATGCTGGCGGCCATGTCAGTTATTTTATGGGTGAAATCGGCGAGTTTTTCAACGTCTTTGATGCTATAACCGGTTTCCTCGGCGAGGGTGATATGGGCGGCCTTGCTGATTATAAGGTGGGTTTCAATGTTCTTGTCGCGGCGCATGGCTTCAAGCAGGCGGATGCCGTATATTGCGCCGCTTGCGCCGGTGATTGCTATGATGATACGTTTTTTCATGTGCCTAATAATTTTTTTGTGGCGGCTTCAATATCTGCTTCACGCATTAAACTTTCGCCAACCAGGAAGCCGGAGAAGCCGTGATCCATCATGTAGAGTATCTCGGAGTTTTTGTAGATGCCGCTTTCGCATATTTTTATATAGCCGCCAGGGATGAGTTTTGCGAGGTTCTTGCCGATATCTAGGCTGACCTCAAAAGTATCAAGGTTGCGGTTGTTGATGCCGATGAGCTTTGATTTTAGTTTCAATGCCTGTTCAAGCTCCTTTTCGGTGTGCACTTCTATAAGTACATCAAGGCCGAGATCATGGGCGGTTTTTTCCAGTGTGATGGCTTCAGAGGGTTTTAAGATGGACATTATAAGTAACAGGCAATCTGCGCCTAGGGCTTTGGTCTGGTATATCTGGTATTCGTTGATGATGAAATCTTTGCGGAGGATGGGGAGTTTGGAGATCTTTTTTACTTCTTGCAGATATTCATTCTTTCCGGCGAAGAACTTTTCATCAGTGAGGATGGATAGACAGGTAGCCCCGGCGGCTTCATAGGCGCGGGCTATTTCAACCGGCTCAAAATTCTGGCGGATGATGCCTTTGCTGGGGCTTTTTTTCTTTATCTCTGCTATAAGGGCGGGTTGGTTTGCGCGGGTTTTTGCCTCAATGGCCTTGATGAAACTGTTAGCGGTGTGATTGCTGTTCGCGGCAAGATGCTTCATTTCAGGCAGTGATATTTTTTTTTGCGCCTCTGCGTTCTCGAGCAGTTTATTTTCGAATATTTCAAGAAGGATGTTTTTCATAGATGTAGTTGGATCGCTTACGCAATGAGTTTGTGCTTTGTGTTCCCGCTTTCGCGAGGATGACGTTTTTCAATTCACTAAGAAAAACCGTCATTTCTTGATATCTTCACCCCATTCGTCCAGCAATTCCTGCTGGAAAGATTCCATCTTGTTAATAAGGTATTTAGAGCGTATTTCAAGGAAAATAAGGGTTATTTTGGGTACCAGCAAAATGACGCTCCATCCAAAAATGGCAAAACCGTAGACCAACACCCAGGTTTTGGCATCTGCAAGGGTGTTAAGGGCTATTGAATCTGCCGAGCCTGAGGATGAAATGGCCACCAGAAACGGGAACATTCCGGTGATGTTGAAGGCAGCAACGGTTTTTGAGGCGAACCGGCCGGGTTTTCTATCCCATAATATAGAGGTTATGGATGGTAAGAGGGCGAGGAAGAGGAAGAAGAAAACATTCTTCATTCCCAGGGAGATGAAACCCACACCACAGAGGGTTGAGATTATAGCAATAAAAATGAGGCTTTTAATGAAGCTTCGAAGCCGTTCTTTTCGAAGTTTGGCGATACGTTCTTTAATAGTACTTGATTCTGTCATAAATAAAGTTAAATAAAGGCTTAAGCGTCATTAAAAAACTATTATTCTATATTGCTCTAAACCACATAGATTTTTTAGTTAGTTAGCGATACCAATAATACTGTAACTTCCGGAATTAGAAAATTAAATTAGATCAAATGTTCAAAACAATAAAGATTTTGTTTTTATCGCTGATATTTATTGCCGCAAATTCTGCTGTGGCAGTTGGCGCCAAAGCATCTCCCGCTGACAAAATAACCGAAGAGAAAATAGAAAATATAGATGTTGTTGAAACACCTGTCACCAACCCTAAGGCCATTGAAGAAGAGGTGGAAAAGAAACAGGAAAAAATAGAAGAAGCGGCGCCGAAAATTAAGCCTGATAATAAGAGTGGTACTGAATCTGAAAAGGTTGAAAAAGCCTCGAAAACTATAGATGACCTGGTGGCTAAAACCAAGGAAACTGTGGAAGTTAAGCCGGAAGAAGGCAAGTTGGCTGAAGATAAAAAAGAAGAGAATGCTGATAAAAAACCGGAAACAGGGGCAAATGCCGTAACCACGCCGGCAGAAAAAACTGAAGCTGAAGCGCCGAAAGTGAGCGTGGCATCTTTTGTGAATGGTGAGGGGGAGATATCGGTTGAGGGTGTAACGCTAAGCAAAAACCTATTGGCGGAAATTTATTCCCCGCGCGATTACAAAACAATTTTCTTTGATGGAAAAACACCGAATGATAATTTCAAAAAGGCAATGGAACTTCTTGCGCTGGCAGATGAAAACGGCCTGAGCCGCAAAACATTTGATCTTGGTATCATAAATAAACGCGTTCAGGATAAAACGCAAAGTGAAGATAATATTGCGAAAACCGATGCCCTTATCACCGACCAGGTGGTTGAGATGATAGAGCTTATCGGCAATGGTCATGTGATACCTGAAGATCTGAAACTCCAAACTTACTTCACCCGTCCGGTCAGGGTAGAAAAACCTTCTGACGTGTTTGAGCAGTTTTTGACTACAAAAGACCTTAACGCGCTTATAGAAAAATATTCACCTAAGAACCCGCAATATGGTTTGCTGAAAAATGCTTTGAAAGCTGCGATAATAACTTACCAGGGTCGCCGTGATGTCAGGCCTATTGAATATACTGGTGATATAGTTGTTGGGCAGGCTAGTGGAGCGATACCTGAGATAAGAAACCGTATGGGCGGTACGAAGATAATAAACCCGGCGGTGAAAGACACTATATATGACAAGAAGCTTGAACTGAAAGTTAAGGAATTCCAGAAGGGGCATGATCTTGATGATACCGGAGTTGTTGATAAAGAACTTGTTGACCTGCTTAATACAAGTGATGAAGTTCATATCAGCCGTTTAAAGGTGAATATGGAGCGTTACCGCTGGTTGCCTGATAAGCTGGAGCCATTGCGTATTGAGGTCAACTTGCCGGAATTCAAACTTCATGCCTATAAGGATGGCAAGGAAGAATTTACCTCGGCGGCAATAGTTGGGCGTGATGAACACAAAACCCCTATCATGTCGACCAAGATGTTCCAGATGGTGCTGAACCCTTATTGGTATGTGCCGAAGGCCTACGCTATCCGCAATATGGTGCCGCTATTGCGCCAGGACCCTGATTATATAAAACACCAAAATTTTTCGCTGTTCCGCTTGGATAAGGCCGGCTGGAAAAAGATAGACCAGTCTGAAGTGAAGTGGGATGGCATAACTGAAGGTAATTACAATTACATGTTGCGCCAGGAACCGGGGAACCTGAACGTTCTTGGGCCGGTTAAATTCGCCATCGTTAACCCATATGATATTTACCTGCACTCAACTACCGAGCCGTGGTTATTCACTAATAAATTCCGTGGTTACAGTTCTGGCTGCATACGCATCGAAGATACGATAAAACTTGGCGAGTGGGTAATAAAGAACGGCAAGGTTGATCTTTCAAATGAAGAGTTCGAGAAGCTTTATAAAGTGTATTATTCAAAAGATGGCCGCGCGTTACCGAACAAACCTGAGCTGAGCAATAAATATTTCAAACTGAAAGAACCTATACCGGTTCACACAACTTATTTCTCAGTGCTGGTTGACCCTGCGACGGGAGTGCCTGACTATCTGAATGATTTCTATAAACTTGATTACGAACAGGCGCGTGCGCTGGGATTATAATCAAGTTTATTTTTTAATTCTTGCTAAAGAGAGGGAGGATTACCTTTGTCGGTTTTAAACTGAGGGCTGAAATAATGGTGAAAATTCGGTATAGAGCCAATATCCAGTTCGCTTTTTGCTTTGTTTATAGAGGCTACTATTTTATCCATCTCTTGCTTGTCTTCCTTACTAAAAAATCTGAAATTCATTTCTATCCCCTCTACCACAAAATCTTTCAGGTTTGCGTGTGCATAGTGAAGAAGCTCTTTGAAGTCCTGGTTTTTCTGAGTGCTGAGTAACCTATCGTTACCCACATTAAGATAATTTTTTGCTGTATGTCCGGCATTTATAACAATATATGAGTGGTCTACCGAATTGTTTGCTAGGTCTTTTCTTACATCAATCAC
>Ga0206887_10118_pt2 | contig 17309 bp, 19 predicted proteins | sample Alteio_BWOrgHeat_89_FD_153248 | JGI IMG/M metagenome (GOLD analysis project Ga0206887, IMG submission 153248) | Enriched cells from forest soil in Barre Woods Harvard Forest LTER site, Petersham, Massachusetts, United States - Alteio_BWOrgHeat_Nextera3 ...
GGTTTTTGGGTGGGATGTTTGCCGTGCGTTTTTTCATCCGAGCCGGGAGCACCCAAAGTCCAGAGGTTTGACACGAATTGGCGCGAATTTTCGCCAATTTCATTTTCGGTCCCAGATGCCGGTTTTAATTCGTGAGCATTCGTGTTAATTCGCGTCTCAAACTCTTCGCGTCTCCAAACAGTTTTCATCTGCTTTCCAGTGACTTTGCGCATTTCCTGGTAATTGAAGACGTGTTTGCTTTTGTCATCGCGGGCGGCCCAGAGGATGGTTTCGGTGGAATGGGTGAAGTAACGGCAGCTCAGGTTGGGCGGGGGATTGGGTTTTTCCCAGGCGATGTCGTTGAGGATTTTGTAGCCGAGTTGTTGCATGGCGTACCCGATGGAAAAAATGACGTGATGGGTGCCGCTCACCCAAATGGTGCCGTTGGGTTTCAACACTTTTTGGCAGCGCTTTAACCATTCCAAATTAAATTCGTGGTTGAGTTCCGGGCCGCGGGATTTGTCCCAGTCGCCTTTGTCCACTTTGACCATGCGGCCGGCGTGGCAGGTGATGCCGCCGTTGGAAAGGAAATAGGGCGGGTCGGCAAAGATGGCGTCGAACCGGCCGTGGGGATGTTTGGCGGCAATGGCGTCCAGGAGCGTGAGGCAATCGGCGTGGTAAAGGCGGAGGAAGGGGGTGTCGGTCGAAAAAATCAAATTGGGAGTTGTTAGTTCGTCCTCACCGGGAACCTCAAGCGTCGCCCCCTCACCCTTGCCCTCTCCCCCGGTGGGGGCGAGGGATGAATCACGGCGCAAGGACTGTGCGTCCTGCCGAGTTCGGGACGATTGAATGGAGCCGTCGTCGCGGAGGGTGAAATGAGATTCGGAGATTTTATGAAAGATGGAATCTTCTTCGCTCCTTGGCGCCCGGGGCCGCGCCCCCTTTGCGACACGTTTGTAACTGACTGCGGCATGGGGGCCGTCCGCGAGGACTTTGGGCGTTTTTTTAATCGGCACGCCCAGATCAATTGATCAGAAAGGCAGATCGGATCAAGGAAATCTTTTACGCGAATTCACCGAAGCCCTTTTTTACGCTAATTGCGTGAATTCACGCGAATTAAAAAACCATTCCGCAAATTCTGTCTAAACCTCCGTTCCCTTCGTTGCCTTCTGTAAAATTCATTCGTGTTCATTCGTGAAATTCGTGTAAAAACCAGCACTTGATTTTTCAAAAATGCGTCGCATGGTTACATCGTCAGGTGAGTCAGGTGATAACAATGCAGAATATTCCGTTCTTTAAACATAAACTGGTGTTGCTGGCGCTGGCGGCGTTGATTGGGTTCTTTGTTCTCTGTTTGCCGCGCTATTTCCGGGAGATGGGCAGCGCGAGTTGGCCGGCGACGCAGGGCGTCATCGTGGAGACGAACCTGGTGCACGCTTACGGCATGAAGGGCATGGATGGGTATCTGCCGGGGCTTCAGTATCGCTACACGGTGGGCGGCCAGGCGTATCTGGGCACGCGCATTGATTTTCATACGCAGGACCACATGTACACACCGGGTTACGCGGAGTCGTGGCTGCTGAAGTATCCGCCGGGCCGGACGGTGACGGTGTATTACGACCCGAAGGACCCGCGCATCACGATCCTCGAGCCAGGCATCAAGAGCGAGCAGCGCTGGATATTTTACCTGGGTTTGATGTACCTCGCGGGGATGAGCGCGGCGTTTGTGATGGTGTGGTACGACTTGCGCCGGCGCGGCAGGCTGGCGGAGAAATTTCAGGAACGGTTTTTGCCAAATCTTCTTAGACACGAATTAACACGCCGCGTGGAACGCGGTAAAAATTGATGCGAAAATTTTTACAGGAGGAAACGGAGAATTAAAGCTCCATGCCATCCACTCTCAACTTTCAACTAAGTACCATCAACCACCCTACGGCAGTTGGTGGCGGCGGCGCAGGACGCGAAAGAGGGAAACGGCCAGGGGCACGAGCATGGCGCCACCGTAAATGAGCGTGGCGGATTCGGGCACGTGGGCCTGCGCGGCGGGCGCGTTGTCAATGCCCACCAACGTCGGCGCGGTGGGGGTGTATCCCGGGGCATAATTCCCCGGGCCCGGCGCAGCGTCCGGCAAATTGCCCGAACCGGCGGGCGTGATTTGGGCCGCGGCGTTGATGGCAGCGGCCAGACCAACGGCGAGCAATAAAAATATCGTTTTCTTCACAGTTTATAAGACCGTCACAAACCGCCACAAAAGATGGACCTTCCATCCGGTTTTTTGGGGGATCCTCTTGTGAACGGGTTTTGTTCGAGAACAACAATACCAAATTTTGTCTCACTATTCAAAACCTATAGGACACAGTATACGGACAGGATGGGTAAGGAATCGGACAGGATGGGGTTTTTTTCGACAGAATTAACCGAATTTTGCAGAATTTTGCCCAAACTCCAGGTTTTTTGATTCGGTCCATTCTGTCTATTCTGTCTGGTTTTTAAGGGCAAAAAATATTGCGTTTTTCGGAAGGGCGGGGAATTATCGGGGTAATCAGCCGTAACCGTAACCCTAAGTCTTATGGATCATACCAAGAAAGTCTCGACGTGGCGGGTGGCCGGGAAGTGGGCGTTGGTTGTCGCCATCATCGCAGGTATCAGCGTGGCGGTCTTCATCATGCATCTCGTCTCGCCGTCGCCGGAGGAAACGGAGTCGTCGCCGGTGGACAGCCCGGTGTTGCACGCGATTGTTTTTGGGGTGCTGGGAATGTTTGCGCTGGGGTGCGGCGTGGCGGGTTATCTCATCGTCATTTTCACGAATTGTTTCACGTTTAATTTCAACCAGCCGGTGTGGAACGCGCTGAAGATGAGGAAATATTTCCTGAATATCGTCGTGTCGCTGGGATTGTTGCTGGGGCCGGGGCTGATCCTGGCGGGGATTTTTGGACCGGTATTGGCCGGGCTGACGGGGTTGTCAGTAGGGCAGGCGGGGCTGATACCGTTGCTGGGGTTCATTGTGGGGTTCCAGCTTTTGCAGTTGTGGATTTTGATTTGGACGCCGGTGTACCGGCGGATGATCCAGAAACGGCTGGCGGCGATGGGCATCACGAAGGAGCAGTTGCACGGGGCCATCCTGGTGGGGCTCTCCAACCCGGCGAGCGGGCGGGGCAAACGGTTCGCGGCCATCGAGGAGGACATGGGCGCGCTGTGGGTGACGCCGGACCGGCTGGCGTTTCGCGGGGACGTGGAACAGTTTGACCTGGCACGGGAGCAAATCGCCGAAATCGAGCGCAAGGAGGACAAGGGCAGCACGTCGATGCTGGCGGGAATTGCGCATGTGATTTTGCATGTGCGGCTGGACGACGGGAGCATCCGGCAGATCCGGCTGCACACGGAAGGGCAATGGACGATGGGCCAAAAACGCCAGGCGATGGACGGCCTGGCGTACGCGATACATCATTGGTACGAGGGAAAAGTCGCGGTGGTGTAGGGAATCTGGCGGGCTTTGTGCAAACGTCACCGTATCGTCGCAGTATTGCCACGAATTTGTAACCGTGTTAAATCTCAATACCCGTTTACTCAATGAGAAAGGGCAACGTGAAACTGGCTGGCAGCACATCAAATTCAATGAAGATCATCGTTCTTTTGGCGGCGGCCGCGGCGCTCGCATCGGCGGCGCAGGCGCAATCGGGCACGTCCGCGGCTTTTTTACCCAAACACCTGGCGGTATTGCGCGCGGGTGACGGCACGATAAGCCTGCACTTGAAGCAGTCGCCGATTTTCGTGGATGAGTTCGCGGAAGGGAGCTTTAACAACGGGCCGGTGATGTCGGTGGCGATTCCCACGAACGGGCCGGACACGCTTTTTTTCAACGGGCACGCGGCCACGGAGGGAATGCTGAGCCGGTCAGCAGACGGGACGTTGCTGGCGTTTGCGGGCTACGGCGGCGTGAACCTGCTCGCGAAGAGCGGGACGCCGTCGCTGCTGGACATCGGGCGCGGCTTGTGCACGGTGGACGCTTCGGGCAAGACGCACACGGTAATTTTTGAGAACTATACGGGCGCGGAAAAAATGAACCCGCGCGGGGCGGTGACGGATGGCGAGAACCATTTCTGGACGTGCGGCAACGCGTCGGCCACGGCGTATTACAACGCGGGTTCAAAGAAATTCGTGCCGTTTGGCAGTGTGCCAAATTCGCGCCAAATCAAAATTATCAACGGCGCACTGTACACGACGCTCAACGGCGAAGATGGGATATACGCGAACGTTTCGCCGGGGATTTTTTCCTTTGCGGATGATGACGGAATCCCGGCACCGCTGCCAAAAGAGCATGACACGACGGTGAAGCTGCTGGTGCCGGTGCAAAAGCCGTACGTGAAGATTGCGGGCTTCGACCTGAGCCCGGACGGAAACACGGCCTATACGGCGGACGTGGATGAGGGCATCCAGAAATATGTAAAGGCGGACGGTGCGTGGAAGCTGGCGTATCATTTTGCGATTCCGCAGAACATCCCGGCCGCCGCAAACAATATGAATGGCTGCTTCGCGATGACGGTGGATTTCAGCGGGGCGAACCCGGTGGTTTACGCGACGACGACGGAGGGTTACGGCGGCAGCGTGAACTCGAACCGTGTGGTGCAAATCGTGGACACGGGCGCGTCGTCCGCCGTCACGACACTGGCGCAGGCCCCGAGCGGGAATATTGTTTATCGCGGAATCGCGTTCACGCCGGAGAGCAAGTAAGCCGGGGGAAAATTCCACGGATTCCCGGCGCCGGTGATTTGCATCCGCCGGCGCCGGGACGGAAATCCCGGAGGATTTCCAAAATCGTGGGCTCACCTGCCAATCATTTTCAGGACGATAAAAATGAGTAACGCCCCGCCGAATCCGCCGCCGAACAGAAGATAGAGCAACGCCCATCCCGCGGCCGCGAACATCGGAGTGATAACAAGCAAGCACATACTTATGCTTAAGCTTCAATAATGCCAACGCGGTTTTGCAGGGAAATGAAGCGTTTACGCCGACAATGGCCCGCGGTGAATTGCAGGATGCAATGCGTTTGGCGAAAATGCACTAAAGGCATAAAAGACAATTCGAACATCCTCCGGTCGAAGGCTGTCTATGAAGCAGGAAGGAATAGTATGAAAACTCGAATTGTATTTGCAACTATCGCCGGCCTGTTGCTGGCCTGCTCAACTTACGCCCAGGAATCGACAAATAGTATCGTGGGCATAGGCTTGATGCTGAGAGCCTCGGACCAAACTATCATAATTCAGCAAATCGTCCCCAACAGCCCCGCGGCTGTAGCAGGCCTGGCGCAGGGCGAGATTGTGGAGAGAATCGACGGCACATCGACCACCGGCATGGATATCAAGCGGTGCGTTAATCTGATACGTGGACCGGTCGCCACCACGGTGACGCTTGAGGTCGTTGATCCAAAAGACAACACGACTCATGTTGTGACACTGACGAGGCAAACGATTGCGATACCGCCGGCGCCACATACGCCTGCCCACGGACCGTAATTTTTGGGATTTTACTGCCGGAAAAACTTTTGGATTTCGCGGATGACTTCCACGAAACGGTCCACTTCAGCGCGCGTATTGTAGAAATAAAAACTGGCGCGGGCGGTGGATTCCACGCCGAGCTTGTGCATGAGCGGTTGTGTGCAGTGATGGCCGCCGCGGAGCGCGATGCCCGCCTGGTCGGCGAGGGTCACGACGTCGTGGGCGTGGACGTCCTTGAGAAGGAAGCTGACAAGCCCGGCGCGGTTCGGGGAACCGGCTTTCGGGCCGAAGAGGCGGATGTCATTCAGCGTGGCCAATTTGTCGTAAGTGTAATGCGCGAGGTCCTGGTCGTGGTTCCAAATATTTTGGCGGCCAATGGCGTCGAGATAATCCATGGCAACGCTGAGGCCGATGGGGCCGGAGATGTCCGGTGTGCCGGCCTCGAACTTGTGCGGGGCGTGCTTGAATTCCGTCTTGTCGTAGCCAACGCTGAGAATCATTTCGCCGCCGCCCTGGTAGGGCGGCATGGCATCAAGAATCTCCTGGCGGCCATACAACACCCCGACGCCGGTGGGGCCGCAAATTTTATGGCCGGAGAAAGCAAAGAAATCGCAGCCGATGGCCGCAACATCCACGGGACAATGCCCGGCGCTCTGTGCGCCGTCCACGAGGGTGACGATGCCCTGCTTGCGCGCGCGGGCGCAGAGATCGGCGACGGGATTGAGGGTGCCGAGGGAATTGGAGATATGGACGAGCGAGAAAATTTTCACGCGCGGCGTAAGGAGCGAATCGAGTTTGGACAAATCAAGCAGGCCCTCATCGCCGTTGATGGGGACATAGGTGATTAGCGCACCGGTGCGCTGGGCGAGCAATTGCCAGGGCACGAGGTTGCTGTGATGCTCCATTTCCGTGAGCAGGATGACGTCGCCGGCTTTGAGGTTTTTCGTCCCCCAGGCATTGGCGACGAGGTTGATGCCTTCAGTGGTGCCGCGGGTGAAGACGATTTCCTCTGCGCTTTTGGCGTTGATAAATTTTGCGGCGCGGGTGCGGGCATCTTCAAACGCGGTAGTGGAGCGGTTGCTGAGTTCGTGGATGCCGCGGTGGACATTGGCGTTGTCGTGTTCGTAATAATGGACGAGCGCATTAATCACGGCGCGGGGTTTTTGGGAGGTGGCGGCGTTGTCGAAATAGATCAGCGGTTTGCCGTGGACCTGCTGGTCAAGGATGGGAAAATCCCTGCGGAGCGCGGCCCAGTCTGGCGTTTTGGCGGCAGTCATCCGGTAAATTAAAGCACGGATGGGTGCGGATGTAAAATCATGATGCGGTGGGTTTGATGAGACCCATCCGGCGGATGACCTGGAACCCGAGCGGGTTCAGGAGGATGGAAATCAGGGCGCCGGCGATAATCAGGCTTTCAGCGTCCCTGGAAAGCACGCCCAAACTGACGCCCAACGCAGCGAGGATAAAAGAGAATTCGCCGATTTGGGCCAGCGCCGCCGAGACCAGCAGGGCCATCGAAAGTGGCTTGCGCAACAACAGAACAATGCCGAACGACGCCAGTGACTTGCCGATGACGATAATGGCCACGACCATCAGCACTTTCCAAGGTTCGCGCGCGAGAATCATGGGATCGAACAACATCCCGATGGCGACAAAAAAGAGGGTTCCAAAGGAATGTTGCAGGGGCAGCAAGGTATGGGCAGCACGGTGATGGAGGTCGGATTGATTGACGACCACCCCGGCGAAGAATGCGCCCAGGGCAAACGAGCAGCCGAACAATTCCGAGGCGCCATAGGCCACGCCCATGGCCATGGTTACGACGGCCAGGGTGAACAGTTCGGAGGAGCCGGTGCGATCGACCCATTTCAGGACCCAGGGAAACAGGCGCGTGCCAAAGAGAAGCATGAGCGCGATAAACAAAGCCACCTTGCCCAGCGCGATGCCGAACGAAATCCAAACTGAGGCCCCACCGGCGTGAGCTTCGGCGTCACCGCTGTTTTGCCCAAAAAAGGCCGGCAGCAACACGAGGGCCAGGACCATGACCACATCTTCGACAATCGTCCAGCCGATGGTGATCTTGCCGTCCGCAGAGTCGAGGGCGTTGCAGGACTCCAGGGCGCGCAGCATGACGACTGTGCTGGCCGTTGAGAGGGCCAGGCCAAAAACCAGGCCGGCACTCCATGACCAGCCCCACAGATGGAACACACACGAGCCCAACGCCGTGGCCACGATGATTTGGGCGATGGCGCCGGGCACGGAAACGGTCCGCATGGCCCAAAGGTCGGCCACGGAAAAGTGCATGCCCACGCCGAACATCAGGAGGATGACACCGATCTCGGCGAGTTCCTGCGCGAGGTGGGCGTCGCCGCTAAAACCCGGCGTGTAAGGGCCCATGATGATGCCCGCCACGAGATAGCCAATGATGGGGGACGACTTGAGACGAATGGCAATAAACCCGCAGACAAAAGCGAATGCCAGGCCTATCGCAACCAGGGCAATCAATGGCGTTTCGTCATGCACCGCGACACCCTAAAGAGTGGCGCGAAGGGAAGCAAGGTTACTCAATTACATCAACCCTAACTGGAGCTTCGCCGCCTCGGTCATCATGCTTTGGTTCCAGGGGGGGTCCCAGACGAGTTCGATGTTCGCTTCGTCAATGGGTTCGAGCGCGAGGAGTTTGTTTTGCACGTCCTGCGCGAGCACGGGGCCCATGCCGCAGCCGGGGGCGGTGAGGGTCATTTTCACGTCCGCTTTGAAGCTGTTTTCGCCGGCGGCCGTGAGATGGCAATCGTAAATGAGGCCGAGGTCCACGACATTGACGGGAATTTCGGGATCGTAACAGGTCTTGAGCGCGTCCCAGATTTGCTTTTCCAATTGCTCCTGTGAGACAGGGCCGGACACGGCGGTGGCCGGGGCGGACTTGATTTCCAGGCCGAGCGCGTCGGCGTCCTTGCCGTCGATGCGGAACATGTTGCCGTTGACGATGACAGTGTAGCTGCCGCCGAGGGACTGGGTGATGTAGGCCTGGCCGCCCTTTTGGAGGGTAACCTTCGTGCCGACAGGGACGACGGAGGCCTCGACATCGCGGCTTAAAGTTTTTGCTTCATTCGGAGTCATAAGCGAATCAGTTTAATGCATCAACATCATCGCTTGAAACGAGGATGAAAGCAAGATGCGTTTAAAACTGTCGCTGCTCAATATAGAGCGCCTTATCCGGTTGGAAATTTTTAGTACCAATATTTTGAAATGGACGTAAGGATGAAATGAGGCTTGAATTTCAGAGTGATTAACCTTGGGCAATTCAAAAGTCTTAAGCTTCACGGCGGATTCATCATCCGGGAAATTGAATTGTCTGATACTCCAATTCGCGATGCGATTGGTCGCGAAGCAACTGCACAAACAAGCATTACGGCCCGGAATTTTCGTTTGCTCATACGTGCCGGCTTAAGCGAGGAAGAATTATCCATTACCCTTTACCACGAAATTTTAGAGGCAGCGTCCGTTGCCATTGATATTCCGCCTATTGCCGTGGGTGATTTTAACGAGGCGGATTTTGAACGCGTCGCGCAGGAAGCCCATAAACGGTGGGGTAACGCTTCGCCCGTTAACCTCAATCTCCTGTTGCAATTCCATGGATTTGGTGGACAATAAATTTATGGCAAACCGTGATACGATACAGTTCGACCTTATCAAATTGGTGAGTGGCGAGCGTATTCTGCGCCTGACCGAGCCACAATCCGGCCTGTCTTTGGAAAAAAAACTTGCTCCTGCAGACAAAGTCGTCGGCCAAAAAGAAAAACTTTTCCTCGCGTTTGAAGCGGCGCTTACGAAAATCGAACTGGCGGCAGCCTGAAGGATTTTGCGAGACAATCAAGTTAAGGGCTGGCCATCAATGACAGATTGACTCACGCGTTTCCTTAAGAGTTCAAGCAGGCCAGTGAGCCCTCTTTCGGTGTTCATGGCCGAAAGAACTGTTTTAAAATTCCCTCTAGCATCAATCAAAAAGTTTTTTACATCTTCGCGGAACTGCTTTTTGAGCGGTTTGAAAAGCAAGAGCAAGTCTAAAATGAAACATGCATAAAAGGCCGTAAAAATTGTTGCTTGTGTCGTCATTGTTCGATCTGCCTCGTCAAATCTATGATTGGCAACATATGACATGAGACTTACAAAATCAGGATGTGCAAATTCACACAAGAACTTATAAAGAGTTTTGTGTATGGCCCCGTCCTCTGCAAACCGTGAGCCTCGAGCCAAGTCGGCAGGTTTAATATCCTCGAACTCATCCCCGGTTTCTTTGTCTACATATATCCATTTGCCATCCGGTCGTTATTTTCTCGTGCACAAGCCGGCTTGACGACGCACGCGTCCGGCAACAAAGCAGTTTATTTTTCCCGGATGAGAAATAAGATAGGTCATACGAAGGTAGCACTCATAAACAGATCGCGTTAACGACAGCGCATCTTCTGCGTAACCTTCTCTATTCAATAGTTGTATTGCGGTGACACTTTTAAGCGTTTTCGTCGCACAAAAAAGCATAAAATCATGGAATGAGTGAACCTTTCTACGCGTTTTGATATTCCGCGCGATCCCATGATCCCTAACGATCGTGCGTAGAAAAACAACCGCACGATCGAGATTAATAGAAAGTTGAACTAAATAATTAATAAAATCCAGCGATTCAAGTTCAGCTTTTGTAGGTTTCTGTTTTTGCAGCCCGCGAAATTCGCGAACAGCCGCTTTCCATTCTTTTATGTCTTTATCGGGCAGCAAAGATAAGTTCCCTTCCCAGACTAATAATCCGGTTTTTTGATAGGCATATAAAAACGCCGGGTCTAATCCCGTCTTTAATATAACTTCCGCAAATGTCTGATCTATTTCACGAAGGGAAATTTTATCAAAGAACAACGGGTCGTTTGCCGATGGATTTCTTCCAAACTGTCGAATGAATTTCTTTTTTTGTTCAATAATTAATTTTTTAACTTCAGGATGAATCGGAATACGGCGATATATTTTCCCTTTGGAATTCGTGAGCCACTCGAAGTTCTTTTTTGTACAGCAATGGCGGTATTTTTTATTGCTGCCGCACGGACAAATTGCGTCCAGACTTAGCTTTTTCATTATCCGGACTATTTAATTCTGCTCGCTCTCGGTCGTCACCGGCTTGCTATCGCCTTTGAGCGCGGACATAACGGCGTGCCAGGAGAGGATCGCGCATTTCACGCGCGCAGGATATTTATGGACGCCCGCAAACACGGCCAGCTTGCCGACGTCGCCGAGCACTTTGCCGGAGGTGACCATTTCATGGACGCGGGCGAACATCGTTTCCACATCGGTTTTGTTTTTGCCCTTGGCAAATTCCGTGAGCAGCGAGGCCGACGCCTTGGAGATGCAACAGCCGGAGCCGACGAAGCTGATGTCGGAAATTTTATCGCCGTCCATGGCCAGGAAAAGCTTCAGTTGATCACCGCAGAGGGGATTGTGGCCCTGGGCCGAGCAGGTGGCCTGCGCCATTTCATGGAAATTGCGCGGCTTCTTGCAGTGGTCAAGAATGACCTGCTGGTAAAGGTCATTGATATCGTCAAACATATCTTCAATCTACCACAGGGCGCAAAAGGCGCGCGCGCCGCCGCGCCCCGGGCGTCAACAAAACTATTTACCCAGATGATGATTGGCTTCAAGCCGGTCCCAGACGAGCTTGTCCAATTCCTCGCGCGCGGGCGCGCATTTCACGCGCTCGACGATTTCCCCGGCAAAAGCATGGATCAACATGCGACGTGCCACGTTTTCGGGAATGCCCCGGGCGCGCAGGTAAAAAATACTCTCGGCGTTCAACTGGCCGATGGTCGCGCCGTGGGTGCATTTGACGTCGTCCGCATAAATTTCGAGCTGCGGCTTGGTGTCCGCCGTGGCGTCGTCCGAGAGCAGGAGATTTTTATTCGTCTGCTTGGCGTCGGTTTTTTGGGCGATGGGATGGACATAGATGCGGCCGTGAAAAACGCCCCGCGATTTGTCGTCAAGGATGCCGTTGAAATATTCGTGGCTGGCGCAATGCGGCTGGGCATGCTCGACAATCATGTGATGGTCGGCGAGTTGCTCGTTGCGTGTGAGATAAAGCCCGTTCAGAATGCACTCGAGCCCTTCGCCTGCCAGTTTGGTGCGGATATTATTGCGCGAAAGTTTTGCGCCGAGCGCGAAGGAATGGACGTTCACATTGCTGGCGCGGCCAAATTCACCGGCGATGGTCGCCATGTGAAAGGCGTTGGCCGTTTCGTCCTGCAATTTGATGTGCTCGATGGCCGCATTGTCACCCGCGATAATTTCCGTGACAGCATTGGTAAACGACGCCACATCGCCTGTGCTCAAATAGCTCTCGATGATCGTCGTCTTGCTGTTCGCCCCGGCGATGATGAGATTGCGTGGCTGGCTGGTCTCGCCGTTTTGTTTGGCCGACGAGATATAAATCAATTGGATGGGATCGGCGATTTCAATGCCGGTGGGAATGGAAATGAACGCGCCGTCCGCGAAGAAGGCCTGGTTGAGCGCGGCAAAAGCGTTGTCCGCCGTCAGGGCGTACTTGCCGAGATACTTTTCGATGAGGGGGGAATCCCCGGCCAGTGCGGCGGCAAGGCTTTCCACGCGCGCGCCGTTGGGAATCTTTTCGATGCGCGAAAGTTTTGGGACAAAAAATCCGTTCACAAACACGAGACGGCAGCCGGGCAATGCGGCAAACGTAGCTTCGCTCAACGTTTTGCTTTCAACGCCATTGACGGCGGCGGCACGGGCGGGTTGAAAGGGCAAACCGGCGATGGGCGCGACGTTGGTGAAACGCCAGTCCTCATCACGGAGCGTGGGAAAACCGAGTTCAGAAAAGGTCGCGATGGCAGCGCTGCGCAAGGGCGGGAGCCAGGCAGGCTGGGTGCCCGAGGCCGCTTGCCGGAACGCTTCAACTATCCGCGATTCGTTGGAATTTTTCGTCTGCGTCATGATGTTAAATCGAACCCTAATCTTTTCATGCCGTGAGCCGTTGTGCAAATGAAAAAGGAGTGCAATATCACCAATCGAAGGAAAGCCCGGACCATCTTCATGGGCCGGTTTGCGGGCATATTTTGTTTTCCTTAAAACGGGAAGCTAAATATATTGGCTGCTGATGCAACAGGCGACAACATCGGACCCGGACCAGATACTCACGTTCCTGGACGGTTTTATGAGTTCGATGACTCAGGGTTTTATCGTAGTTTCCATCGGCTTTGTCCTCTTTTCCCTGATGGAACGGGTCTTCCGGCTTCACCCCATCAAAAAACCGGGGCGCGCCACGCTGCTCGACCTGCAATACGCGTTTATCTCGATGCTCTATCCGCCGTTTATTTATTTCATCCTCTCCGCTTTTTTTGGGTTCGTGTCCGTGCATACCCAAAGGACGCTGCACGATCCGCATCTATTATTGCTGTCCTTTGCGGGGCAATTGCTCGCAGTCCTTTTTGTGAGGGATTGTTTGATTTATCTGCGTCACCGAATCTTTCACCTGCGGCCGGTCTGGGCGTTTCACTCGATTCACCATAGCTCGGAAGAGGTGAACTGGATTTCCGCCGTGCGCTTTCACCCGGCGGAAAACATCATTGAAGCCACCGGGGAAGTCCTGCTCTTTCTCGGCTGCGACATCATCGGCGTCGATCCGGCGGTGCTTTCCCTGGCCGCGATGATCATCGGCTTTTACAATCTTTTTATCCATTCCAATCTCCGCTGGACGTTTGGGCCGCTGCGCTACGTCATCGTCAGCCCGGTCTTTCATCGCTGGCATCATTCGGACGCGCCCGAGGCCAGGGACAAAAATTTTGCCGCCATGTTTTCATGCCTGGACCTGGTGTTCGGCACCTTCTATATGCCGATGAATTTAAGGCCGGAAACGACGGGTCTTTCGCCGCAGGAAAAGCCGATCCATCCCCGCACGCTGGCGGGACAACTGTTGTATCCTTTCCGAAAACGTTGAGGGGTGTTCTCCGTGATATATCCGCTTCGAGTCTTTTCCATCGCCTTGGCCTTTGGCATCGGTCTTTTGGCCGCTGCCGCAAAGTCTGCCGATGTCACCATCGCGCAAATCAGCGATACTCACCTGGGTGAAGTGCATTCCCCGCGCGCAGCTGAGCATTTGCGCCGGGCCGTGACCCTGATCAACGCGCGCCATCCTGATGCCGTCATTCTTTCCGGCGACATCGGCGAAACCCCTGAAGAACGCGAACATGTGAAAACGATTTTAAAGGCCCTCACCGCTCCCGTCTATTTCGTGCCGGGCAACCATGACGTTGGCGACACCAACAGCCTGGCGCGTTACCGCAAACAATTCGGCCCGGACTATTATGTGTTCCACGTCGGATATGTTGAAGTGCTGGCGCTTGATTCCCAATTGCTCGGCAATTACCAGGAATTCGATTCCTCCTCCGTCTTGCCCCTGCCCCCCGGCATAAAGGCAGAAAATGAAAAAATGCTTGATTGGCTCGCCGCCCAGCCAAAGCCGGCCACGGGCGATGTCGTCATTGCCGTCCAGCATATTCCCTTGTTCCGGGACGCCGATTTTCCCGACGCAAAACCTTACTGGACGGTGAATCCGCCGTACGCCCGGCGCGAAGCCGATTTACTGCGCAAGCTCGGCGTCAAAGATTTGCTGGCTGGACATTGGCACATCGGGCGGGTTTTTGAGCATGAGGGCATGACGGTTCACGTGGCCCCGGCCACAAGCTGGCTGCCGTTGGCCGGACAACTCGGTTTTGCCATGCACACGATTACGCCGGACGGCGGCGTGCGTACGGAATTTGTACCCCTGCCGGAATAACCGGTTTCGCCCTTACTCCTCTTTCCAAAACGTTTCGCCGCGGTTTTTCCAAAGCGGTTTCAGGTCTTCATCCTCCAGCGCCATTTTTTTCACGGCGTCGTTATTGATCGCCGCCGCTTTTTTCAGCCATTGCTCCGCCTCTTCCATTTCCCCAAGCTGCGAACAATAGCAGGCCAGGTTATACGGAAACAAATAGTGCTTCGGAAACTTTGGCTCCACGCCCCGGAGAATTTTCTTTGCCTCGGGAATACTGCCGCCGGTTCTGCGGCGCGTCGCATAGGCCAGGTTAATCCAAACAAACGGCTCCTCCGGGAGCACGCTCACCAGTTCATCAGCCACCTCCACCGCCATGTCCCATTGCTTTGTCCTGGAATAAATTTCGTACCGCACAAGCAGCACGGCGGGATGCGTTTGTTCCGACGGCGAAATTTCCCGCAACTCGCCCGTCGCGGATTCCACGTCCCCCAGGCCAAGCCATCCTTCCGCCGCCCGCAAATGAAAGCTGTCCGGCGTATCCAGGGGCTTGATGCTCTTTTTCACTCGCGCTCAAATGTCGCAGCGAATCGTAGTACGACAAGGACAATCCCATCTTTGCCGCGAAATAAATTTTGCGTTCCCCCACATCGCTGGCATTTTGTAGGTTAACTGGGAAAGAAAAATCTATGAAGGCAGGTTTCATCGGATTGGGAATTATGGGCAGCCGCATGGCGGCAAACCTTTTGAAAAAGGGCCATTCAATGACCGTGTTTAATCGTACGCGCGCCAAAGCGGAGGAATTGCTGGCGGGCGGCGCGAAATGGGCTGCGTCACCCGCCGCCTTGGCTGGAAACGGAAACGTGGAAGTGCTTTTCACCATGCTGGCCCACCCCGAGGCGGTCAGGGAAGCGGCGTTGGGCGCGGAAGGATTTCTCCAGCATCTCCCGCCCGGCACTTTGTGGGTGGATTGCAGTTCCGTCAACCCGTCGTTCTCCAGGGAAATGGCGGCGGCCGCAAAATCACGTGGTGTGCATTTCGTGGACGCCCCGGTCTCCGGTTCCAAAGTCCCGGCCGCCGAGGCGAAATTGATTTTCTGGGTGGGTGGCGAAGATATCGACCTCACAAAATGCCGGCCATTGCTCGAGTGCATGGGCAGCAAAATCGTTCACATGGGAAAAAATGGGATGGGAGCTGCGATGAAAATGGTCGTCAACCAATTGCTCGGCTCGACGATGGCGGCCTTTGCCGAGAGCATGGTGCTGGGCGAAGCCCTCGGACTTGATCGCAAAGTTCTTTTTGAATCGGTGCTGGGGACTCCTGTCACCGCCCCATTCCTGGCATCAAAACGGGCAAAAATGGAAACCGGTGATTACGAAGCGGACTTTCCGTTGCGCTGGGTGCACAAAGATTTGCAATTGGTCTCAGTCAGCGCTTACGAAGCCGGTGTCGCCATGCCGGTGGGCCATGCGACGAAGGAAATCTATGCTCTGGCAATCCGGGCCGGCTTCGGCACCGCGGACTTTTCAGCCATCTATGATTACCTCGGCCGGAACCGTGAAGACAAATGAAAAACTGTCTGGCACAGATGAAGAGCCGGAGTTTTGTCCGTAGATTTCGCAGAATGCATTTTGGAAATTCCAGTCGCCTGCTGTAGCCGCGAGATTCAACGGAATCGTCATGACAAAAAAATCCACCTTGCTGCTGATATTCGCCATTTTTCAGGCCATGTGTGGCCACGCAATATCTATAAATTATTTGGCACAAGGAACGGACCTGATTGCAAGGAAAGATTGGGACGACGCCATTATGTCCCTTTCAATATATATCGCGCAACATCCGGGCGAGGCGCGGCCATATATCCTGCGCGGCGACGCCGAATATGAATTAAAAAAATGGGACCCGGCGATCGCCGACCTCACTCAAGCGATCAAACTTCAACCAACGAACGGCTCTAACGGCGCCGTCTACTATTGTCGCGGTTTCGCAAAAAGTATGATCCATGATGGGAACGGCGCATTGGCTGACTTTAATAAATCAATCGAACTCAATCCTTACTATGCACCTGCCTACCGTCAGCGCGGATGGGTAGAGCAGTCCAAAGGCAAACCCTCCCTCGCCATGGCCGATCTAAATAAAGCGATCAATTTGGCTCCTTTTGACGGCGAATCCTACCTTTATCGGGGTTATGTAAAAGCCTATCAAAACGATCTCAGCGGGGCTATCGCCGACATTACAAAGGATATCGAGTTAAATTCAGCTGACATTGGCGCCTATGTTGCCCGTAGCAATTTAAGAAGGCGTACCGGTGATATTGACGGTGCCATTTCCGACTCGACGGAAATTATCGGGCGCACGCACGGTCCCGCGATCGGATACGATGACCTTGGCTGCAGTGAAGAGGCCAAAGGCGATTTGGCCGCGGCTCTGGCTGATTTTAACAAATCCATCGCCATTTATCCAAAGGCCGCCTACTCCTATAGCTACCGCGGCTGGTGCGAATTTTTGCAAGGAAATTTCGATGCCGCCACCAATGATTCTGCCCGCGCTTTGCAACTGGATTCCACGAACATGGTCGCTTATACTGTGCGTGGCTGGGCCTTGTATGGAAAGGGCGATGTCTCCGATGCACTCCGCGACTGTAAAAAAGCCGCCGGCTTCTATAAGAACGATTCCGGCGACTGGAACTGCGCCGGCAACGAGGGACTAATTTATTTCATTCACAGCAAATACAAAAAGGCCATTGCCTCATGGGAAAGAGCCATCCAATTCGATGCCTCTGTGAAAAGGCAAACCCAGCCCTGGATAGACAGGGCCAGGGCCAAACTCGGCTCATCACCGTCCTAAAAACTCGGCTTCCATCTGCTCACGCAATTTTACGTCAGCGAAGAGACAGCGAAGAAACGTTTGCCTTCTCCCGCATCGCTGGCATTTTGTGAGTTCCATGGTATCGCAAAACGGCATTTTGGACGCGTTGAAGACGGTGAAATATCCGGGCTACTCCCGCGACATCGTTTCCTTTGGGCTCGTGCGGG
>Ga0206887_10139_pt1 | contig 17273 bp, 15 predicted proteins | sample Alteio_BWOrgHeat_89_FD_153248 | JGI IMG/M metagenome (GOLD analysis project Ga0206887, IMG submission 153248) | Enriched cells from forest soil in Barre Woods Harvard Forest LTER site, Petersham, Massachusetts, United States - Alteio_BWOrgHeat_Nextera3 ...
CTACGGAGCCGAACTGCTGGATGAGTTCGACGGATCCCTTGTCGCCGATTCCGGGGGCGCCGGGGATGTTGTCGATGCTGTCGCCGCGGAGGGCCATGACGTCGATCACGCGTTGCGGTGGGACGCCGAGGACTTCTTCGACTTTGGCGGGGTCGAGGATGAGGTTGTCTTTCGTCGGGTTGAGGATGTGCACGTGGTCGGTGACTAGCTGCATCATGTCCTTGTCGGACGAGACGATGTAGACGGGGTGGCCCTGTTCGCTGAGGCGCTGTGAGAGTGTGCCGATGACGTCGTCGGCTTCGAAGCCTTCATGCGCGAGGATGGGGATGCCGAAGGCTTCGAGCGCGCGGCGGATGTAGGGCTGCTGCTGTGTGAGGTCAGGCGGGGTTTCGGTGCGGGTGGCCTTGTAGCCACCGTAGTCGACTTCGTCGAACTGCTGGGTTTTGATGTTGAACTTTTTGATGGTCTTCATCTGCGCCGCGGCTTCGTTGCGGTGGACGGGCGCGCCGCCCTCGTAGATGGCTGCGAGGTAGTGCGGATGGAAGTCCTGGCGCAGCTTGTTGATCATGTTGATGAAGACATAGGTGGCCGCCGTGGGGACGCCGGTGCGCGTGGACATGGGCCGCGACCGCTGCATGGCGTGGTACGCGCGGAAGATGAAGGCCATGGTGTCGAGCAGGTAGACGGGCGGCTTGGTTTCGTTCGGCATCGCTTACAAGTATCTCGCTTTGAGGCGTGTTGCGCTTGCGGGTCGTTTTGTTGCTCAATCGCTGTGCGTGCCTGGCCGTAGGGGGACGTATACGGAGGACGCAGCTCGCCGGTAAGAATCAGGCAGATAGGTCGCGCTTCAAATGTTCTCTACCCCACGTGCACAGGGCGTCCAATACCGGGAGGAGGGTCTGCCCGTAGGGCGTGATCGAGTAATGCACTCGCAGGGGCAAACCCGGCTCCTGATGACGTTCGAGGATTCCGGCTTCGGTCATCTCCCGCAGATGACGGAGAAGCATCCGCTCGGTCATTTCGGGGATGCTTTTCCGTAGTTCGTTTGTCCTCATGGGCCCGTCGAGCAGCCGCCAGAGTATGGTGCCTTTCCATCGCCCGTCGATCACGCTTAGCGTCACGTCGATGGGGCATGGTGAGATTTCTTTCTTTGAGACGCCCATAGCTTGCTCCAACTGACGAATTTGTCAGTGCTGCTTTCTGCATCAGTGCTCTATTGCAAAGCGTCTTTTGGGAAGAGTCAATGGGAGGCCCTAATGCACTGGTTCAACATGGCGACCCTCTTCGTCGTTCTTACCCTGGTCGGCGTCGAGTTTTCTGTTTCTGCATTCACGAACCCTGCGGCGTCGCAGCTCGAACCTGAATCGCAATTGAAGCTGCTAAGCCGCTCTGCTCTCGTGCTGGGAAGGGTGATGCCCGTCTGGTACATGGCCTCTACCGTGTTGCTGGGGATTGAGACGTGGCTTTATTGGCGCACGCCTGACCGCGCAATCCTGCTTGCTGCGGATACGATCTGGGTTCTTACTTCGGTGGCATCGATCGTTTTTCTGGTTCCGCTCGCTCGTCGCGTCGCGGAAGGTGATGCCGATTGGCAGCGGTTGAACCGGGTTTGGGATGGGAGACATCGCGTGCGCATTGCTGCCGTGGCCCTTGCGGCTGGTCTGCTTGCCTACGTCGTAGTTCGGTGAGGATGCTCAATCCAGATCACGTGGAACGTGCCGACGAGCGAAAACGTGGCTGTAGCCGTGCGGAGGAAGCCGACATAAAATATCGGATGATTTGTGAATAAAGAAAGGCGCGGCTGGTTAGCCGCGCCTTTCTTGCTTTGGGTCGTGTTTACTGAGCGAGGATCTCTGCAAGTGCCGTCATGCGGGCTGCAGTGTTCGGCGATGCCTTGGCGGAGTCCTTCTTGAAGGTGGCTGCGTAGGTCTTCAGCACCTTGGTGTTCTTCTTGTCCATTGCTGCGAACAACGTGGTGGCCTTGTCTTGTGTGAGCGCGTTGTCACGCACAAGCTGGTCCACGTATGCCTTGGCAGTGATGAAGGTTTTGGGATAGATGATCTTCGTCGCCAACTGAGCGTTGTAAAGAGTCATGTGAACCTGTTCGGCTGCGGCGATTTCATTTGCCGTGACGAACTTGGTTGGCGTGATCTTGTACACGTCGAGACCACGGGCGATTTCTGCACCGTAGACATAGCCGTTGTACCAGTAGGCCGACCATGTGCCGCCGTCGATGAACTTCTCGCTGTCGAGTGGTCCACGATCGAAGTAGGCAATTTCAAACGGGTGCGTTGCGTCGGTGAAGTCCATGATGGAGATGCCACCCTGGTACCAGCTCTTCACTTCGATATCGCGGCCCGGGATGGGAACGAGGTTGCCGTTGTGAGCAGTGCAGTTCTCCAACTCGGTCTGCGGTGCTGGCATCTTGTAGTAGCTGCCGAGGGTGAGTTCAGAGCCCTTGCGCGTGAAGATGGAATCAGCGCCCCAGGTCATGGGATCGGTTGCGCGGCAACGCGGCTGCGTGCCGCCGCCCCACTCGTCGTCAAAGATCAGCTTGGAGCCGTCGTTGTTCCAGAGAGCGGAGTGCCAGAAGGAGAAGTTGGGGTCGGAGATGGCGGCAACACGCTTGGGGTGAGCCGGGTTCTTGATGTCGAGCAGGATGCCCACGCGTGTGCATGCGCCAGCAGCGAGACCGATTTCAGGGAATGAGGTGATGTCGTGGCAGCCGCTTACGGGCTGTGCGGCAGCGCCTTCACCGTGCAGGTTTCCGACCGCAAGACCGTTCATGGCACCGGTGTTTGGATCGGAGAAGATGCGCGGGCTTTCGATGACCTTCGCCGTATCAGGATGTGCGAGAGGCACCTGGATGACGACGATGGTGTAAAGCGCGGTGTTGGGATCGTCAATGCCGCCGGAGGAGCAGCCGCCCAGTTCCTCAGACGAACGGATGGGAGCGTAACCAGCGACGTAGATGTAGACGTTGTCCTTGTCGTTGGGGTCCGTTACGAGGGTGTTGGTGTGCGAGCCACGGCAGGTCTGCACGCCGGGAAGCTGTTTTGGATTGGCGATATCGCTGATGTCGAAGATGCGAACGCCACGGAAGCGATCCTTGCTGGGCGGCTCAGGAGCGCGGGGCGAACGACCGCCACCAGCACCGGGAGCGCCTGCGGGACGTGCGGGCGGCGCGGGAGGGACGTAGCCAGCGGGAAGAGGAATGCCCTGTGTGCCGCAGTCAACGCGGGCGCTGGTGGATTCGACGGAGATGAAGAGCAGGTTGCCGTAGACGGTCGGGTCGCCCTGCGAGCCGGGGCACATCACGGAGCTCTTCAGCGTGGTCTTGGTGGGATCGGCAATGTCGTAGATGTTGAAGCCGTTGTAATTGCCGACGACGACGTAGTGATCCTTGAACGCGAGATCGGAATTGGTGGAACCAAGCTGCAAAGCGCGTACACGAGGTTTGCCGTCCGGGCCAAGGGGCGCGGGCGCTGCGGGTACTGGCGCGGGAGCCTTCTCCTGCGGCGTGGTGCCTGCTGCAAAGCCCGGAGGCTTGGGCAGGTTGAGCACCAACTCCATACCCTGAGCGGCGACGCCTGCGTCTGTAACGCCACCCTTGAGGCCGACGCGGGGATCATTGGGAAGCTGTGGGTTGTTATAGACGGTGGGCTTTGCCGGCATGGCTACCTGGGCAGAGACCGCTGCGGTACCTGCTAGAAAGGCCAGTGCCAGTGCGGCGGTGTTCCACATCGTGCGTCGAGTCATCGCTTATTTTTTCTCCTTGGCCAACATGCTTTGCATCGTTTCGATTTCGGCGCGCTGCGTGACATCCACGTCTGCGGTGAAATCAAATAATTGCGGTTCCTGACCGCCGTCCTTCGTTTCAAACAACTCCTTCACCATGTTGAGAGCGCCGGTGTGGTGCTGGATCATGCCGGTGAGGAAGAGATGGTCAAACTGTGTGCCCTTGGCGTTGCGCAGTGCCTGCATCTGGCGTGGCGTAAGCATGCCGGGCATCACGGCAGTGTCCATGTCCTGCTTGCCGTGGTCCATGTGCGACATGTCCATGCCGGGCATATCCATATCCATGTCCATGTGATTTTCCTGGACGGGCTTGCCGTAGAAGGAGAGCCAGCGCTTCATGAATGCGATTTCGTCGCCCTGCGAGATGCTGATGCGCTTGCCCATTTCAAGCATTTGCGGGTTGGTGGTGCGGCCGTTCATGAGGCCGACCATCTCCACTGCCTGACTGTGATGGATGACCATGCCCTGCATAAAACCGAAGTCAGCGGAGGTGGGTTCATGCACCGCTGTTCCCACGGGATTGGTGATGACCTTATTGGGCTGGCCGGGAGCGCCGGGCTGCACCAGAGGCACCTGTTGTGCTGCTGCCATGCCCACACAGGCGGACAGGACGAAGGCGCAGGCACACGAACATCGAAAAGCCATGAAGACTACTCCCTACGGGTTCGCCTCCGGATGTAGCCGGAGCAAATGGGTGTATTGCGCCGACAGCGCCACGATGGGCGAGGTCAGCTGAATGTATCCAGTGAGAGGAATTGTATGAGGTGACGCAGTAGAGCGCGCGTTTGTTTCAGCACGATAAAAGAAAATGGCCGAGAGTGGCTTAGCCTCTCCCGGCCCGCGTAGGACTTTTATGCCTTTGCTCTGCTGGTTTTCTTTTTGCTTGCCGACCTGGTAGCGAGCAAGGTGATGATGGATGCGCCTTTGGGTGAGCCGAGGCCGGTGCAGGCATCCCAGCCTGTCTTTGCCTTGTAGGCTCCGTTGTTTCCTTTTGTGATGTCGCGGAATGCCTTCTGGCCGGTTGCGCTGTAGAGCTTTGACTGCGGTAGTCCTGCTGCGTTCTTGTTCGTTGCATTGCTGAGTGCGATGAGACCCGCCCACAGCGGGGCGACTGCGCTGGTGCCGCCGATGACCATGTTCTGACCGTCGACGCGGACCTGATAGCCGGTAGTGGGATCGGCGTCTCCTGCTACGTCTGGAACGCCTCGGCCCGATTTGGTTGCGGTGATGCTCTTCTGCCACGTTGGCTGCGGGAACGCGGTGCTGATGCCGCCGCCGGTTGCGCCTTCTTTGTTTGTGGTCTCGTTCCAGACGACTTCGCTTGTTACGGCTCCGTTCGACGCGACGAGTTTGGTGCCCCCACAGGCTAGTACGTTGGGGCTGCTGGCGGGGAAGTCGACGTGCTTGCCGCCGTCGCCCACGCCATCGTCTGATCCGTCGTCACCTGCTGCTGCGGTGACGGTGATGCCGAGTGCTGCGGCGTCTTTGCAGGCGTTGTCTAGGGCGGTGAGCGCCTGCGATGTCCAGGAGGATTCCGGGCCTCCCCAACTGATGGAGATGATGGTGGGTTTGTTTGTGGTGTCGTGCGCGGCGGTGGCGATGGCGTCGACGAAGCCCTGGTCGGTGTTGGGTGCGAAGTAGACAGCGATCTTTGCACCGGGTGCGACGGCTGCGGCGACTTCAATGTCGAGCATGACTTCGCCGTCTGCTCCGTTGGCGTTGCTGGGAGCGTTCTTGCCACCGTCGACGAGTACGGCTTTCACGCTGGGGGCGGCGATGCCGAGGGAGTTGAAGTAGGCGGTGATGTCGGCCTGGCGAAATCCACCGCCGAGTTCAATCAACGCGATGGTTTGGCCGGTGGCTTTTGCGTTTGCGGGGAAGCCATAGAGCTGCGCGAGTTGTGGCGGTGTGAATGAGGTGTTGGCGGCGGCACGCGTCTTGCCGACTCGGTAATGCGGTTTGGCCTGGGGACGGTTATCCAGACCGAGTACGGCTTGCACGTGAGGCAGGACGGAGTCTGGGAGATAGATGGCGCCTTGCCGGATTCGCAGAGTCTTTGCGCCGACGGTGTGTTCCTGCAGCGTGACGCCGAATGCTTCCTGCATGTCTTTGACTGTGCCGGTGACGTGAACCGTGCTGCGTGCGGGTTCGGCTTTGGATGCGAGGTTGAATGCCTTTGCGAATGCCTGCACGGCCTTCACCGATGCAGGTGATGCCGCGTGCGATGACTTGAACTGAGCGCGCGTGAGGTGCTTGCCTGCGACTGCGGCCTGTGTGACGGGCTTTGTTCGAGGCACTACGACTGAGACAGTAATTTTCTTGCGACTGGATGCGGGCTTGGCCTTTGCAACAGCGGTCGCTCGCAACGGTTTTATCCCTGCTGCGACTGTTGCGGGAGTGTCAGCTAATGCCGACTTTTCGCTTCCGGGGAGTGGGCTGCGGGGTTCGTTGCGGAGATCGGCAAGCGCGGAGAGAGTGGCCCGGGCGGCGCGAGTGGACATGGCGTGTAGCCTCCTGTGATGCGTGGCATCCATCAGGCGCAGAAACTGCGTCCGGTTAGGAGACTAGCTTAGAAACATACAGTCGCCGTAAGAAAAGAAGCGATATTTCCCGCCTACAGCGTGTGCATACGCACGAAGAATCTTTTCGCGGCCTGTGATGGTTTGGTCGTCGGTTTCAGCCAGCGCACTTACCAGCATGAGCAAGGTGGATTTTGGCAGATGGAAGTTTGTCAGTAGAGCGTTGACTAACTGGAAGCGATGACCCGGTTGCAGAAAGATGCTGGTGGTGCCGCTGTGTGGCTCGATGCGATTGATGGCAGCGATGTGTTCGAGCGTGCGAGTGGTGGTGGTGCCTACGGCGATGATGCGTCGGCCTTCGGACCTGGCTTTGTCAATGGCGTCGGCGGTGGCTGCGGGGAGTGTGTAAGGCTCTTCGTGCAAGCGGATGTCTGCGAGGTCTTCTACGCGGACGGGTTGGAAAGTGCCGAGGCCTACGTGCAGGGTGATGTGTTCGATTTGCACTCCTCTTGCTTTGATTTGTTCGAGGACTTCCGGGGTGAAGTGCAGGCCTGCCGTTGGGGCGGCGGCGGAGCCGTGGGTGTTGGCTCCGGCGTAGACGGTTTGGTAGCGGGTACGGTCTTCCTCTTCGTCTTCTTCGCTGCGATGGATGTAGGGCGGCAGCGGCATGTGGCCTAACTGCTCTAACGCTCCGAAGAAGTCTTGCGTGGGTGCGAACTGGAGGGTGCGTTCGCCGAAGTCGCCGGATTCGATGACTTCAGCTTGAAGTACGTTGTCGCCGAAGATGAGGTGCTCGCCGGAGGGGACTTTGCGGCCGGGTTTTACGAGGGCTCGCCAGCGGTCGTTGCCGAGCGGTTGGGTGAGCAGGACTTCGACCTGACCGGTGGGTGCGGGGCTGTTGTGTTGCGTGCGGAGACCGGCGCGGCGGGCGAAGAGGCGCGCGGGGATGACACGACTGTTGTTGAGGATGAGCAGGTCGCCCTTTTGAAGCTGCGAAGGGAAGTCGCGGAAGTGGGCGTCGGTGTAGTCGCCGGTGTGGCGGTCGATGAGGAGCATGCGGCTGTCGCCGCGTTCGGCGGGCGGGTGCTGCGCGATTAGTTCGGGGGGAAGATGGAAATCGAAGTCGGAGACACGCACGTTGTTTATTGAAGCAGTGGCGCACTAAGTGAGCAAGTCAGGTACTTCGTACCGTTCTTTCTCCTTCGGCGTGGTCGGCCTGAGAGATAGCTGCGTCCGGTGGAATGGATGCGTACGTAGTAAGTGGGGAACGATTGTCTTGTCCGTTCGTATCGTTTGGCAGGTGGGGAGAGTTTATGCGAAGAGTTGTTTTGACAGGGGCATTGCTGGCGACGATTGGGCTGGCATCCGTTGGCGTTGATGCCCAGGTGGCGAAATCGCCGAGTTTTGAAGTGACGGTGGTGAAGCCTGCGAAGCCGGATGCGGATGGTGAGGATTGGGATTCCAATGAAGGGACGACGGTCATTCAGAACTATCCAGTCATCAAGTTGATCCGCAACGCCTATGGATTGAGTACTGTGTCGCAGGTGGTGGATGCTCCTGACTGGCTCAAGGATGAGCGGTTTGACGTGACGGCAAAGGTGGATGCAGACGAGTTTCATCGATTGAACTCGCTGAGCGCGGATGAGCGAGATAAGGAATTCAGCGACTTGCTGAAGAGCATGCTGGTAGAGCGCTTTGGCCTGAAGGTGCGCGCGGGCACACGGAAGATGCCGATGTATGCCCTTGAGCGCGTCTCTGCGACGGCGCTGGGTTCGAAGCTTCAGTCCGTTCCTGTGGGCAAGGATGGCCGGGCGATCGGTGGGCATCATTCCAACCGCAACGGAGGTCATTGGGAGGCGCAGGGAGTTTCGATGGAGGAGATCGCCCGTTTGCTCTCAGGTCGCTATGAGATGGGTGGCCGGCCCGTCGTCGATCGTACCGGCACAGCGGGGGCATATCGCTTCACGATGGATTATGAGCCGGACAACGGAACCGGCGTGGCGCCGGACGCGACCCTGCCGGGGCTGTCGGACGCGGTGCGGCAGGAGCTTGGGTTGAAGTTGGTGAAGACGGATGGTGACGTGCCTGTGGTGATTGTGGAGTCAGTGAAAAAGCCCGAGCTGGATTGAGGCTTCGAGTGCGGGGCTCATGTGCGCATCTTGAACGAGCGTCGGCTTGCATTGTTGCGTTGTCAGGAGGGGTTGTGCGGAGAGTGTTGTTGGGGGTGGCCCTGAGTGCGGCGGGGATTTCATCCTTGGCGGTCTTGGCGCAGGAGGTTAAGCCGGCGAGCTTCGAGGTGACGCTCATTAAGGCAGCGAAGCCGGACGAGCGCGGAGGAAGGGGATGGCATTCGGCCAGAAATATCACGAATGTGGAGAATTATCCGTTGATGGACCTTATCCTTCGCGCCTATGACCTGAAGTCGCCGATGCAGATCCTGAATGTCCCGGAATGGGCAAAGAAGGATCACTATGACATCACTGCCAAATCATCAGAACAAGAGTTTGAGCGGCTTGCTAAGTTGAAGGCCGAAGAGAGTGGTGACGAATACCGCGTGATGGTGCAGTCCATGCTTGCGGAACGGTTTGGACTTCTGGTGGAGAAGAGCACACAGCGGATGCCTCGCTTCACCATAAAACGGGCTTCAGATGGCGTGATAGAGCAGGGGTTGAAGCCTACGCCAGTAGGTCCAGATGGAAGACCCCCGGGCGGCAGGAACGTTTCATCAAATGGGAGTTCCACATTGGTGACAATGGAGGTTTCCGGGGCGTCGATGGAAGATATCGCGAAGATTCTTTCGGGGCGCGCGGAGGTTGGACATCGTGTTGTTATCGATACGACAGGGGTGCCGGGCTTCTTCAGCTTCAGACTGCAGTTTGCTCCAGACAACGGTATGGGGATATCGCCGGATGCGACGGTCCCTGGGCTTCTGGACGTAGTGCGACAGGAGCTGGGGCTGAAGCTGGTGAAGGATGAAGGCGATGTGCCTGTGGTCATTGTGAAAGCAGCAAAGAAACCAGAGTTGGATTGAGGTTTTCTTATGCTGCTTTCGGTTGTTCTATGACCTGTGATCAGGCGGAGAGTGAACTGGTAGGAGTGACTGCTTTCGCGGCTGCTTCCGCCAGTGGGCGGTGGTGCAGCGTGAAGAGCGCCAGCTCGAGACGGTCGCTGGCTCCCGTCTTGTCGTAGATGGAGCGTAGGTAGTTTTTGACTACCTGCTCCTTGGTTCCAATCTCGTCGGCGATCTGCCGGTTCTTCCAGCCCTGCACAATGAAACCTACGATCTGCAACTCGCGCGTGGTGAGTGCGTCGCGGATACGGCGGCCGACGCTGTCGTCCACCTCAGCGACCGGTGCTTTGACAGCGCGTTCGCCATTGAAGACGCGACGTACGCAGTGCAGCAGATCGTCTGTGGAGACATGGCGTGAGAGGAGACCATCCATCTTGCGGGCAACGGCGGTTTCCGGTTCGTTGCCGTTGTCGTGAAGCAGGATGATGCGGACACCGTTGGCAGAAGCAGCTGCGAATGTCCTATCGATGTCTGTTTCAAGCGAGGCGGCGAGTAGAAGAATGGCGTTGCGCGCGGGGGCGATGAGGGGAAGAAGTTCGTCCGGGGCACCACATTGGCCCAGAACGGTCATGTCGTCCTGTGAAGAGAGGACACGTGCCATACCGGAGCGGAAGATGGCCTGGTTGTCAGCAAGCAGAATGCGAATCATGGCGTAACCGGAGAGTCTCGAAAAATGGAACAGCGAGGGGGAATTTTTCGTGCCAGAGAAGCTAAAAACTGTGTTGCCATGAGTATGCAACACCTTATGCCGTTCGACGCGAAATAATTGCATCAGGGTGCGTTATTCGGGAATCTAAAGCACAGCCGGCGGAGACAGACGCCGCAGGCCGTGGGACAGGAAGGCACATGGCACGACCGATTTTGTTCGCAGTGGATGACGACGTCAGCGTTTTGGAGGCCGTCGTTGGCGATCTGCGCCGCAAGTATGCGCAGGAATATCGCATTGTGCGCGCCGCTTCCGGGCAGGCTGCGCTGGATACATGCGACCAGTTAAAGAATCGCGGGGACGCCGTAGCGTTGTTCCTGAGCGATCAGCGTATGCCGGGTATGACTGGCGTGGACTTCCTGAGCCAGGCAATGGGGCTTTATCCCGACGCAAAGCGTGTTCTGTTAACGGCGTACGCCGATACGGAAGCTGCGATTCGTGCGATCAACACGGCACGCATCCACTACTACCTGAACAAGCCGTGGGACCCGCCGGAGGACAAGCTGTACCCGGTGCTGGATGACCTGCTGTTCAGTTGGCACCAGGGATACAAGCCGCCTTATGAGGGATTGCAGGTGGTGGGAACGCGCTGGGGATCGAAGGATCATGCGGTGCGCGATTTCCTTTCGCGCAACCATATCTCCTTTCGCTGGCTGAATCCGGATTCGCAGCCCGAGGCGCTGGAACTGTTGAAGTCGCGCGGTCTGGATGATGCGAAGTTGCCGGTGGTCGTGTTCTCCGATGGCACTTCAGCGGTGCAGCCGACTCAGATGGAGTTGGCAGGAAAGATTGGCCTGCGCGTGCAGGCAGAGAAAGAGCACTACGACCTGGTGGTGGTGGGTGCCGGGCCTGCTGGACTGGCAGGTGCGGTGTATGGCGCTTCAGAAGGTTTGCGCACGCTGGTGGTGGAGCCGGATGCGGTGGGCGGACAGGCTGGATCGAGCTCGCGCATTGAGAACTACCTGGGCTTTCCGGATGGCGTGAGCGGCGACGAGCTGGCGCGTCGTGGATTTGTGCAGGCGCAGCGGCTGGGTGCGGAGTTTCTGACGCAGCGTGTGACCAAGATCCGCGTGGAGGACCAGTACCGCTTTGTGACGATGGGCGACGGCCGCGATGTGAGTTGCTCGGCCGTGTTGCTGGCGACCGGTGTGAGCTGGTGCAAGCTGGATGTTCCGGGCGGTGATGAGCTGGTGGGCGCTGGCGTGTACTACGGTGCGGCACAGAGTGAAGCGCAGTCATGCAAGGACGAAGAGGTCTTTGTGGTGGGCGGTGCGAACTCGGCTGGACAGGCGGCGATGAACTTTGCCCGTTACGCGCGCAAGGTAACGATGCTGGTGCGGGGCAAGGGATTGGCGCAGAGCATGTCGCAGTACCTGATAGACCAGATTGCGGGGACTCCGAACATTACGGTCGAGACGGGAACTGAGATCACGCGCTTCTGTGGCACGGAGCATTTGCAGGGCATTGAACTGCGCACTCCGACTGGAACGGATAATCGCGCGGCTACCTCCGTATTTATCTTCATCGGTGCTGCTCCAAAGACGGAATGGCTGCCGAAGGAAGTGGCGTGTGACGATCGTGGCTTTGTATTGGCGGGGCCGGACCTGAAGCGTGTGGGGGTAGATCGCATGGGGGATCGCAATCCTTATCTGCTGGAGACCAGTGTCCCGGGCATTTTTGTGGCGGGTGACGTGCGGCATGGTTCGGTAAAACGTGCAGCCTCCGCGGTTGGCGAAGGCTCCATTGCAATTCAGTTTGTGCATCAGTATCTGGCGGGGTTCTAAGGGTTATGGCAACGACAACGGATTGTCTTGCAAACAGTGTCGAGTGGCAACGCGAAGCTCTTAGTGAGTTGAAGCGCGTGAAGCCGTTTGGTGACGACGTACCAGAAGAGGAGTTGGGCTGCCTGGTGGCGGTGGCGCAGGACATGTTTATTCCTGCCGGCACAAAGATCGTTGACCAGGCAGATGACCTCAATTACTTCACGATCTTTACTGAGGGAAAGGCCCATGTCTCTCGCAAGGATACGGACGGTAATTACTTCTTCAGCAAGATCATGGAAGCGCCCGCTTTTATGGGAGAAGTGCCGCTGCTGAGTGGCATGCATTCGAACGTTACCGTGATGGCGCAGACGGATCTTCGCGGCCTGCGTCTGGACGAGGAATCGTTCTGGGCCGGTATGTCGCATTGCCCCCATTTGCGCTCGGTCATCATCAACGAAATGCGCATGCGGTTGATGGGTATGCAGACGCAGCAGACACAGCAGGCTAAGCTGGCGATGCTGGGCACGATGACTGCTGGCTTGATGCATGAGTTGAATAATCCTGGTGCTGCTGCGCGCCGTGCCGCTGCTCAACTCCGCGATAATCTTCGCCACATGCATGAGATCGCCCGCGCTTTCTCAGAGCATGGACATACCGATGAACAGCGCGCATGCCTCACTGCTCTGCAGGAACGTGCGCTGGCGGTGAGGAAGGACGTTTGCCTTAGCTCGCTGGAGCAGACGGACGCGGAAGAAGAGATGGGCGAGTGGCTTGATTCACACGCCATTGCAAAAGCATGGGACATTGCGCCGGTGATGGTCGCTAGCGGCATCAGTACGGGAGATCTGGATTGTCTGGCGGATGTTTTCCAGAGCAGTGAGCTCGCCGCTCCATTGGAATGGCTTGAGGCCACCGCTTCGTCGATGCAGATGGTCACGCTGGTGGAAGAATCGGTGGCTCGCGTGACAGAGCTGGCACAGTCTGTGAAGAGCTACGCGCATGAAGGTCAGACCGGTGAGCAGGATGTGGATGTGAACGAAAGCATCCACGCCACTGCCGTGATGATGAAGCACAAGCTGCGCGAGAAGAACATCAGCGTGCACAAAGAGTTTGGCGCGAAGATGCCGAAGGTGCATTGCATTTGCAGTGGCTTGAACCAGGTGTGGACTAACCTGCTGGACAACGCGATTGATGCCGTGCCGCGTGAAGGTGGCTTAATCACGGTGCGAACCGGACTTGTGGGTGACGAGATCCAGGTCACGATTGGCGACAACGGTTCCGGTATCTCGCCGCAAGACCGCGACCGCATCTTCGACCCATTCTTCACTACGAAGGAAGCCGGTGTGGGTACGGGGCTTGGCCTTGGCATCGTACGCCGTATCCTGGAAGGCTATGGCGGACGTCTGACCCTGGAGTCGGTTCCCGGGAAGACGGAGTTCACGGTTCACCTTCCGGCAGACCAGCAGAAGTAGCCTCAGGCAATCCGGCTTGCCCACGGAGCATCCCAAGGTGCACGGAGGCGGGCATGGCACTGAAGGCCGTTCTGCTGGACATGGATGGGACGTTGCTGGATAGCAACAGCTTCCATGCGGAGTCGTGGGTGCGTACGCTGAACCATTTCGGCTTTGCGGCGACGTTTGAAGCCGTCGTGAAGCAGATTGGCAAGGGCGGTGAGTACCTGCTGCCGATGTTCGTTCCCAAAGACAAGTTGGAGTCGATGGAGAAAGAGATCAACGCTTACCGCAAGCGTCTCTTTCATCGCGAGTACATTGACCGCATTGTGCCGTTTGCCGATGCGCGAAGGCTGCTGGAGTTGATGCGGGCGCGGGGATTGCGTCTTGCGGTGGCTACATCCGGCGAGAAGGAAGACCTGGAAGTCTTCAAGACTCTTTTGAAAATTCATGACCTGGTGGAAGAGGACGTGACCGCGGATGATGCGGAGCGGCCAAAGCCGGAGCCCGATATTTTCGAGGCGGCGTTGAAGACGCTGAATGTGGGGGCGTCGGAAGCGTTGGCGTTGGGCGATACGCCGTGGGATGTGGAGGCCGCCAAGAAAGCTGGTCTTTGCACCGTTGCGGTGCAGTCTGGTGGGTGGCGTAAAGAGGAGTTGGAAGAGGCGGGAGCGATCACAGTGTATGTCGATGTTGCTGATCTTGTGAGGAATTTTGATGCTTCGCCGTTTGCGCGTTGAAAACTTGGGTTTCGAGCACGAGAAAGGGCCTGCGTTTTGCAGGCCCTTCTTATGTTGTGTGCGGATGTTAGCGGGTGAAGAAGTCCTTCACCTGCTGGATGGCTACGTCGCGGCCCATGTCGCTGATGGCTTCGGTGAGCGGTAGCTGCTTGGGGCAGGCTTGTACGCAGTTTTGGGCGTAGCCGCACTCCTGTACGCCGCCGTCGCCTGCGAGGGCACGGAGACGGTCTTCCTTCAGCACCGCGCCCGATGGGTCGAGGTTGAAGAGACGGGCCTGTGCGATGGTGGCTGCGCCGACGAAGTTCGTGGAGTCGTTGAACTGTGGGCAGACTTCCATGCAGATGGTGCAGGAGATGCAGTTGGAGAGCGGGTAACGCTCTTCCTGAATCTGCGGGAACTGCTTGGGGCCAGCGCCGAGGTCGTAGGTGCCGTCGATGGGAACCCATGCCTTGACGGCCTTCAGGTTCTCAAAGAGAACGCTGCGGTCCACGGCGAGATCGCGGACGACGGGGAACTTGCTGAGCGGCGCGAGGGTGATTTCGCCCTTGCCGTTCTCATGCAGCAGTGCATCGACCAGAGCGGAGCAGGCCATGCGCGCTTTGCCGTTGATGAGCATGGCGCAGGAGCCGCAGATCTCTTCCAGGCAGTTGGAGTCGTAGGCGATGGCGGTGGTGGTGGCGCCCGCCGCATTGATGGGGTTCGCCGCGATGTCGACCAGTACGCTGGTGATGTTCAGGCCCGAGCGATAGGGAAGCGTGAACTCTTCCGTGTGGGCCGGTGCATTCGGCGACGCCTGCCGCTTGATGGACACCTTGAAGGTCGAGCCCGTGTAGGGCTTTGGCTTTTCGACATGTGCTGACTTCTTTGCCATGTTTCCTCTCGCTCCCGGACCTTGTGGCTCGGTGTCGTCCTTTATTACTCAACATGGGTGTTGCCCCAGGTTGTTATTACTCGGGCTCTTTGCCCGTTTCATCTTTGTTCGCCCGATATTCCCGGGCTTCGACATTGCCATCCGATGTGGTGACCGGATGCAATCCCTTGTCACGTATTGCCTGTCGCCTGTCGTCGATCCACTCGCCGAGGAAGAGAAAACCTCCGTAAGCGACGGCTGCGATGATTGCTGCTACTACCGCGAAGATGAAGTAACGGTTCATCTTCAGTTGGATGCCTCTAGGAACTGGTGTAGACGCGTGGGCGTGGTTTGATCCACTGCGTGTCGACTTCTTCGTAGGTGATGACCGGTGCGTCTGCCTTTGCGTCGTATGCGGCCATGGTGGACTTCAGGAACTGTTCGTCGTTGCGGTCCGGGAAGTCCGGCTTGTAATGTGCGCCGCGGCTTTCGTCGCGCTTCTCTGCACCCTGCACGATGACGCGTGCGAGTTGCAGCATGTTGTAGAGCTGACGGGTGAAGGCGAACGATGTGTTGGCCCACTGGCTCTTGTCCGTCAGGTTGATGTTGCGGTAGCGCTCGAGTAGTTCGACGATCTTGGCGTCCGCTTCCTTCAGGCCCGCGTTGTAGCGAACGATGGTGGCGTGGCGCGTCATGGTGTCGCCGAGTTCGCGCCAGAGTTTGAAGGGGTTCTCCGTGCCCTGGTTCTGCAGAAGGATGTTGTTGTACTCCATCTGGCGAACCTTTTCGGCAGCGTGGCCGCCGTCGCCGGTCTGCGCGGGTAGGTTCTTTGCGTAGGTCATTGCCTGCGGTCCGGCGACGAAGCCGCCGTAGATGCAGGAGAGCAGCGAGTTGGCGCCGAGGCGGTTTGCGCCGTGGATGGAGTAATCCGCCTCACCCGCGGCGAAGACGCCGGGGATGTTGGTCTGCTGGTTGAAGTCCACCCAGAGGCCGCCCATGGTGTAGTGGACGCCCGGGAAGATCTTCATGGGAACTTCGTGCGGGTCTTCGCCGACGAACTTCTCGTAGATTTCGAGGATGCCTTCGATCTTCTTTTCAAGCGTGGCGCGGTCGATGTGCGAGACGTCGAGATAGACCATCGGCTGGCCGTCGATGCCCAGATCCTGCTCGTAGACAATCTTGTGAATCTCGCGGGTGGCGATGTCGCGCGGTACCAGGTTGCCGTACTTGGGATACTTCTCTTCGAGGAAGTAGTAGCGATCGGCCTCGGGGATGGTCTTGGCGGGGCGTGGGTCGCCCTTCTTGCGGGGCACCCAGACGCGGCCACCTTCGCCGCGTGCGGATTCCGACATGAGGCGCAACTTGTCTTCACCGGGGATGGCGGTGGGGTGCACCTGGATGAATTCGCCGTTGGAGTAGTACGCGCCCTGCTGATACAGCGCGGATTGCGCGGAGCCGGTGCAGACGACGGAGTTGGTGGACTTGCCGAAGATGGCTCCGTTGCCGCCGGTGCAGATGATGATGGCGTCGGCGGGGAAGGTGCGGACTTCCATGGTGCGCAGGTCCATGGCGCAGATGCCGCGGCATACGCCGGTGCTGTCGATGACGGCGGAGAGGAATTCCCAGCCTTCGTACTTGGTGACCTTGCCTTCGGATTCGTAGCGACGCACCTGCTCATCCAGCGCGTAGAGAAGCTGCTGGCCGGTGGTGGCTCCGGCGAAGGCGGTGCGGTGATAGAGCGTGCCGCCGAAGCGGCGGAAGTCGAGCAGACCTTCGGGCGTGCGGTTGAACGGGACACCCATGCGGTCGAGAAGGTCAATGATGGCCGGGGCCTGCGCCGTCATGTTCTTTACGGGCGTCTGGTTGGCGAGGAAGTCGCCACCGTAGACGGTGTCGTCAAAGTGCTTGTCGACGTTATCGCCCTCGCCCTTGAGGTTCTTGGCAGCGTTGATGCCGCCCTGCGCGCAGACGGAGTGCGAGCGCTTGACCGGGACGATGGAGAAGAGGTCGACCTTGCCACCGGCTTCGGCGATCTTCATGACCGCGGAGAGTCCGGCGAGACCGCCGCCTACGACGATGATGCGTGGTGTTGTTGCCATTCGCGCATTCCCTCAGGGGCGAAAGCCCCGTCGTTCTTGGTACTCATCGGCTCGACAGATGTCGGGCCATATCTTAATTACTGCTGTGGCTGCGGCGCGTACTGCTGCGGCACCGCGCTCTGCGGGATTGGCTGACCGTTGCTGTCGTACTGCTGAACGGTCGGGACCTGATACGTGGGCACTACTACTGGTGCTGAGTCGTCTGCGGGTGCCGGGATTACTTCGACTGCAGGAACCATGGGGGCAGCGACGATAGCCGCGATGCTCCACAGACCCA
>Ga0206887_10140_pt1 | contig 17272 bp, 13 predicted proteins | sample Alteio_BWOrgHeat_89_FD_153248 | JGI IMG/M metagenome (GOLD analysis project Ga0206887, IMG submission 153248) | Enriched cells from forest soil in Barre Woods Harvard Forest LTER site, Petersham, Massachusetts, United States - Alteio_BWOrgHeat_Nextera3 ...
TCAATTAAGCACCTCTAATCAAATTAGGCTTTGTCGCCAGTCAAAGAAACCAACTGTCTGAAGCTTCCGGCCCAGAAACAGTTTACGGCTTCTCAGGGAAAGCGTAATTTTCACACTGACAACATGGGCTTTTTCTGTTACCATTCTTGCCTTAGGATATGGCATTAACTCCGACCCACCTTATGAGTACTTCATTACACGACGATTTTTCCAGAACACCAGTCACGAATTTCAATCTTCGTCCCTGGTGGTATTTGTTGATCATTGAAATGGGAGTGATGATTAGCATCCCTCTTTTTGTTATCGGCGGACAGTTAGGGTTAGGGCTTAGTTTACAGGATTTAATTCTTTCCACATTCTGTGGCGCCATCATACTTGGTATCATCGGTGCATTAACTGCTCGTCTTGGCGCTCTTACCCGATGTTCGACCGCCCTAATCGCTCGCACAACCTTTGGACGTAAGGGAGCTGTCTGCATCGCCTTGTTGCTAGCAATGGGTATGACTGGCTGGTGGGGCGTCCAAACAGAATTATTTGCGGATGCAGTGGTCAAGTTAGCAAATAAGCTATTCCAAGTAAGTCTCCCTCAAGAATTGATGATTATCCTGGGTGGTGGAGCAATGATTACTACAGCAGCCCTGGGCATTCGTGCCATCGGTCGCCTTAGTTATCTTGCCGTACCATTATTAAGTGCGGGTCTCGTTTACGCACTGAACATTCTATTCAAGGCAAATATTGTCTCAACCTTGGCTCACCATCACCCTTCAGCAACTTCACTCAATTTTGGCACAGCAGCAGCTATTGTCACAAGTGGTTTTATAGTTGGCGCCTCCATGAATCCTGACTACAGCCGCTTTGCCATTAATAAAAAACATGCCTTTGGCTATGCTTTTACTGATTATGCATGCATTTACCCGTTATTACTTATTGCTAGTGGCATTATTGCTATCGGGTTTCATAGCAATGAGATTATGATTCATCTGGTACCTCCAGGATATTCCTGGCTTGTCTTTGTAATGATGATGTTCGCTACCTGGGCAGCCAATGACTGTAATCTCTATTCATCATCTTTAGGTTTGGCCACCATATTCTCAAAGTGGCATCGCGCCAAGCTTGCCATCTTCGCAGGAATAGTGGGAATCATTCTTGCAGAATTCAAAGTGGCAGAACATATGGTTTCTTTCTTGACCTTATTAGGTATTTTAATCGCCCCCATTTCGGGGGTCTTTATCGTTCATGCCATTGGACGCAAACAGCCAATAGTTTCGGAAGAACTGGACAACATACCCAACTGGCATGTCGGACAATTGGTAGCTTGGTTTTCGGGAGCTCTTATTGGTTATTTGACTACGCCAAAAAATGCTCTGGGTTTGGGACTTTTTCAGCTCACTACCATTCCCACACTAGATGCGGTATTAGCAGCAGGTATTGTTATGCTCTGTATTCGTTTTTTGCAAAATTCAATATTTTCGACGTCGATACCAGATACGCTGCCTAAAAGTTTATCTGAAACTTCTCGACCATACGCTGGTATGCTAGATGATCCTAAATGAGTTATCCCAGATCGGAACGCTTGTACTAGAAGAAAAGCAAGCTGCAGTAATTGGACTGAGCATTCGAAATAATTATTTTCGGGGAGACACCATTGAGCAAATTACTCTCTGGGCAAAGGACAACTTCCGCATACTTATTTTTATGATACCAGATGAACCAGCCATTGATACTTTATGTGGTTTGGGCTATGACTTCAGCAAAGCCAAACAAAAGGCCACCCAAGCTTGTAACAATCTGGAAAACAAATGCTTGCGCATTATTAGCAAACTCAATATCGGTGACAAAGCGCGAACATTACGTTGGCACCAATTACAAAGCAATACAGCTTATTGCAACTCCTATGCTAATCTTTCTGAGCTTTATGAGAATGATCAGTCCTTCAGGAGGGATGCAAGAAACACCACCAAGCAAGTAATGTTAGCTCAAGAAACAAAACTTCCTATTGAACAAGCAATTGATATTGGGGTACAATTTTTGATCAAAGAATTGTCATTTATCATCAACGCATCTAAAATTCTTGAATTAGACTGCGCTTCTGCATACCTTTATCATCGCCCATTGGCTATTTATCGAAATCTTTTGGACGGCCGATATTTATTTACGCCCCCAATTGATAGCGGCTATATCGTGTGCGAACTTGAGCAAAATAATATTCTTAGAAATACGATAGAAGATTCTTCCGCGGCAGTTGTTGGTGAGGTGACAAGTCCGAGCCTGATCAAATCTAGTACTGCGTTTTCAAAATAATGATTAAGGAAAATGGGCGGCTCGCGAGCCGCCCCTACAATACGGGTAGCGTAAATGTTTGAAACTTTAGAAACAACTTACCAGATTTTCCTAGATTAAATAGCATCTAAGTCTTTTTGAAGAGCCTGGGCTGAAGGGTATCGATTCTCAAGAACTAGTGCTGTTGCCTGCTCGACAATTTTGTTGAAGCCCTCACTTACTTCCGAATTAGTGCAGCTTGGGTGTGACACCATAATTGGTTCAGGATCTGTGCCAGTGAGCAAATAGTACAATGTTCCTCCCATTGCATAAATGTCGCTTCGAATTTCGGGCATGCCCCGGAACTGTTCAGGAGGGAGGTAGGCATGCTTACCAACGACAGTACCACTGGTCGTAGATTCAATTACTTGCTTAGCAACATTAAAGTCTATGAGCTTAAGTGTGCCATCGACATTTAGCACTAAATTGTCCGGCGTAAAATCACGATGCACTATCGGTGGAACCAACCCATGTAAGTACTCCAATATACTGCACATCTGTAAAGCCAGCATTTTTACTTGGCTCTCTGGCAACTTGCCTTTATGTGTGACAATCTCCCGCAGTGATGCACCCTGGATATGCTCAAGAACTAAATAAGCACGATGATCTTCCACAAAAAACTCAATTAATTTAACTATCTGAGGATGATTGAGTTGACGTAAGATCTGTGCTTCATTTTCGAATTGTTCAAGTGCACCACGGCGTACATTGATATCAACGTATACAGGAAGAATAAATTCTTTTAAAACGACCTTCTGTTGTTTAATATTGTCTTCTGCTAAGTAGGCTTGCCCCTGCCCTCCCACGCCAAGAGAATAGAGCACTCGATAATTGCCATTATGCAGAACAGCACCTGATATGAGGGGCTGTAACCACTCCCTTTTTGGTGGTGCACTTAAGGCTTGTAACCAAAGTTCTGTGTAGCTGTAATCCGAAGGCGGTTGCAATGCTTCAATTACACTTGGGTCGCGACTAGCGTTAGGAGCCCATTTTTGAATGGCCTTCAATAATGATTCCCTGTCATCAACCGTATCAATTGAACCCAATGTCAGTTGTATTTTTTTTCCGGAAGCGGCAACAAAAGTTAATTTGTCATCGAGTGGCGATGTCTTTCCAGTGGGGCGCAGTACGGAAACATGAGCCAATTGACTCCAAGGAACATAATGGCCGTTCTTGCTGAACACCTTATGACGCCAGAGGAACCTAAACCCTTCACTGCTCAATCCGATGTGAGAGGGCTTACTTAAATAGTAGCCAATGACTGCTCCCCAAAAGCCTAAAATTGAAACAAGAAAAACTGACATAAACGATGAATTAGCTACAGCTACAGCAGGCGCAACCGTGGCGGTCTGAACTGCCCAGGGCACAACACTATACACAGACATGTAATAAATGAGCCCCACTACTGTTCCAATTAACATGAGAGGGGCAATCAGCCACATAAGAATAAGCCTCATTCCCTTTTTCATAGTATGTGCACTTAGTCTTTCTTTGATCCACCGCTCTATTGCAACAAAAGGTCTGTAACGAACAACAATGTCCTTTCCTGCTTTTACAGATCCTTTATTTAGTTTATAAAGAGGACGACCAGCGAATTCATCAATTAGTTTTTGCTTCAAGATGGCAATGCACCCAAATTGAGAGAAAAACCAGAGCAGGCTAAAAACAATGGAAAGATTAAATAGCCCAGGTACAAAACAACCAACAAGAAGATAGGCATTAACCCCTATCGTTAATACCAGGGGTAAACGCCACGGTCGCATTGCCTTAGCTTTAGATTTACTCTCGCTGTAATGAGCAAATACAAATGGCCATGTCATTTGTGTGAGTACCCAACACAAGAAAAATGGATCCAACCAACGAGGGGAAAAGTTATAAACATCAAAGGTAGGCATACAAACGAATGACACAATTGAAAGCAAACCAATTTGAAGTGCGCTCATAGGAGGAGTTGATTTGTATATTTGTCCCATTACCTTGGACAAGCGATAGAGGCAAAGCGTCCAGTATATTTGTAAAGGAAGATGCACCCATAACTCGTTCGACAGACCTGAAGAAAAAAGATTTGATATCCGCATCATCACTAGTGTCAACACTAGACAAACCGGCAATCCGATTAAGAGCCTAGGCAGATTTTGTAAATCACCAGTAGATGTAAGCACAATACGAGGGTTATGATTTGAGCCTTTTGCTACCTTCGATGTCTGTTTAGAAGATACCGGCAGGGAGCTTTCATTTTCCTCATTCACTGAAACCTTGATATTCTCTGAAGTTTGCTCATCAAAGACTGAACCCATGTCTTCTGGTTTGGCCGTACCAGCACCGCTGGATTTTCGGGTCTCGTAATTGTGCGATTGTATACCGTCTTCTTTTTTACTCATCTTAACTGCGTTGGATTACTATACCTAGAGCTTCTTCGCCTTTAGCATGAGACAATATTTTCCTCAGTGCCTCAGCAGCCTCCATTGCGCCATGGTATCGATCTTCAGCTTCAAATGCACAACAGGTAGCTACAACTTCATCAAGTTCAATATCAATCTCAGGAACAATAGACTGGGGGTGGACAGCCGACAGAGGCACTGGATCCTTGCCTGTGAGCAAGAAATACAGGGTTCCCCCGAAAGCATAAATATCACTTTCAATCACACTTTTACCACGAAGTTGCTCTGCTGGAATGTATGCCTGTTTACCAACAACTGTACCCGTGGCCTTACCGACAAATTGGTTAGCTGCACCAAAATCAATCAATACAATTGATTCCTTAGTCAAGACAAGATTTTCTGGTGTTAGATCTCTATGCAATATTGGTGGCTGTTGTGTATGCAAAGCATGTAATATACCTAAAATTTTTAGTCCCCATTCCATGGCCATCTTTTGATTGACTGTCCCATTTTGTTTCACATACTGCCGCAAGTCTTGCCCATTGATGTACTCGAGCATCAGATAGTGCCTACCATCTTCGGTAAAATGATCAAGCACGCGCGCAATATTTGGATGTTGCAACGTAGCTAGCAATTTTGCTTCGCGATTGAGCTGCTGCTCGGCTTGCTCCCGCATCTTGGGATCCGCGTTTTGAGGAACTACAGCTTCCTTTAAAACAACCATGTCCAGCTTGTCTTGTTGTGCCAAATAAATTGCCGACAATCCACCAAAAGCAAGCTGTCGTAAAATTACTAGCTTTCCTTCTTTGAGCTTTTTACCAGGCTCTAACGGCACGAAGGAAGTCGCCTGAAATCGACGGCTCAGTTCCTCTTCCCACATTTGAGTATAACCAATACCTGTTACTCCCTGCTCCCGATTTTGAATTTGAGTTTGATAGTCTATTAATGCTGGAGAACGTTTGCATCTTGCTGCCCAAAGTTCTATAGCCAGCAAAAATTTTTCAATCTCTGGTTGACTACAACAGGCAAGTCGAAGCACCAGGGATATGCCCGAATCAAAACCCAATACCAAAACTCTTTGCTCATTTCCTTTCGCATTCTCCACTACATGAACATCTGCATTGATTAACTCAGACCAGCTACGTGCTCGGCGAAACTGCAGTTTCGGCAGAAAGAAAGGTGGAAAGGATATTCCGTTTTTAGAAAGATGAATGCAATTGCCTTCCGAAAAACCAGTGAGCAGTATGCCACCAACTGTAGTCAATGTAAGTAAAAGACTCCACATCACCAATGTTAGAAAAGGCATTGATCCCGGAGAACTTATGATTAATCCGATTAACAGTCCGAGACCAGCAGGAGCGATAATCGCCCACAGGGGAGAAAGGATACACATTATTGAAAAAACAATACGTGCTTGAGATGTTTTATAAGGAATAGTGACCTGCAGTTCTGCCATTAATATCCAAACCTTCTGCGAGGCGAAGACGCAAACTGATCAGTAAGAGTATGATACTTTGTTTTAATTTCTTCGATCGGTGGGCCAAAATCACTGGGCTTTAGCTCTGTCAATAAATTTTGATAAAGTGTCGAGGCTTTGTAAAACTGCCTCGTCTGCTCATAGGCTTGAGCCAACAAATACTTTCCCCATGACAGATAATAATATTTTGGATCGCGATTGGAAACCATAGCCAAGCCTCTTTCTAACGCCGGAACAGCTTCCGCATACTTTCCCAAACCGCATTTCGCTCTTCCCAACATCAAAAGAGCATACCCATTATATGAATCTCCTGGATAAACCTTCTCTCCCATTTGTAAAAGAAGATCCGCATACTTCTCCGCTTCCTTGAAATTCCCCAACTCATTAAATGAACTGGCAATATAACTGAGGCGGTACACATTATAATTGGTATTACCCCAGCCTTTGGTCACAGAATACGCTTCAAGAAAGTATTTGTTGGCTTCAACCATGTTGTCTAAGTGCCAATAAACTGATGCAAGGTCCGATTTCGCATTGGAAATTGAATCTCTTGCTGGCGCATGTGTCCAGAAATTTAAAGCTAACAGATAAAACCGACGCGCAACGTCATAATCATAGGCCTCATACTGTCTGGCTAGATCTAAAAGCAACTGTGTCAATTCTCTGGGTGCTGTAGATTGTGGTTTCGCCAGCATGATCAATTTATTTTGCCAAATATTGTGGGCAGACGTTTCATCTCCCTTTTCTAAATTCAAACTAGCAAGGCTTAATTCAGCAAAAATGGTTCGCTGATCGCGTGCTCCATATGCTGTTGTTAGTTTGCCAATGAGATGCTCATATTGTTTACAGGCCTCTGCATAGTGACCATTTTTTGCTAAGGAAACGGCTAAATCCTTTTGGGCTAATATATAGACTGCACTGGGCGGACCGGAACTAAAATGCTCGGTGAGAGCAGCTAATGAAGAAGCCCTCAAAATCTGAATGAAACCTCCTGCACCACAAAGTAGAAGTAGTGCAAAAAAGTACGGCAGGATGTCGGTTAATTTTTTGTGCTGGAGAGATAATTTATTAGGAGATATTTTGTCCGGTGGATTGCTTGTTGCTCGGCGGACAGGAGCGTCCCTGGTTTGACTCTCTCCTACTACGATAGACAACATGCCTGAGCTATTGCTGCTTTCTTTCAGCTTAATTTGCTCACTGTCTCGCGCCAAGGAACCCAGATCAGCATTTTTTAATAATTTTCTCTCTATCTTGCTTCACGGGTCCTAAATCTACTTTTAAATAATCCTGATTACTAGGTTAAGGTGTACCCACTATGGAATGGAGCATATCATATTGCATTTGTCCCAAACTACCGCCCAGGAAGCATATAGAGCCTATTTTATTCCCAGATATAATAGATGATTTTTGTAATCCTCTAACATTAAGTCTAAACATTCATCCTCAGATTGCCTGAATTAAGATTCTGCCTATTCCTAGCAAAATCAGATCTTCGCAAATTTCTCACAATCTTTATTTATTATTGATCTTTGACTAAGCAAACCCAGAAAATCAACTGTTAGCCGGTAGTGGTTTTCTATAAATAATAGGAAAGAAAAATGGCTGAGAAAGGCTTTGCCAGCGAGCCAGGAACAAGGACCACAGCAGATTGTCCAATCAATAAGGACTGTCATACCGATGATCCTAGCGACAAAGTTCATATCGACACTTTAAGTCTTATGCAAAAAAGGGGGAATCTGGTACATCTAAAGCCTGTACCACCAATCTCATTGGCAAATTGTAGCCTCGATTTATCATCCTATTTCGCTCCTGATGATATTCCTTCCGGAGATAGTAAGCCTTCTGTCCAAAGGCAGGATGCTCCTGCCTCATCGAAGCAAGAAATTGGGACACAAACCAACGTGCAATCCAAAGAAGGACAGAAGTCAAACGACAATAAAGTCAATGGAGATAAGCAGAGATATCCAGGTGAGGCACTTTTCGACATAGAGAAAATTTCCATGATATCGAGAGTCTCAATCACGGACAAAGGTGTCAATCTCGAAGAACCAATAGAATTAAAGCCTGGCGAAACCCTACCCAAAGGTAACTATAAGATCTTCTGGAAAATTGGTAAGAACCCTCAAACCGGAGAAGATATTGAAAGGGCAGCTTTATTGCATATTCCGGAAGGTAAAGATCTAGGCATGATTGTTTTAGTACCGGGGGTTTCCAATAAAGATCAGCTCTCAGAAAATTATCTGATGGAAACACACTTACATGAATTAGCTGATCAGGGAGAGGAGAAATATGTTGTGCTGACCCTGCTTACAGAAAAAAGGGAGATTGGCCCCGAATCAAAAGCAAAAGGAATAAGATCCAGTGCTTGGGTAACCGATGGCTGCTTCTTGCACCCAGAGGTAGTTTCTCAACTCAGAAAGGAAAACAAAGAAAGAACAGGAGTCGCTTATGACGATCGAGATTATGTAGCGGGAATATTGAGGACAGCTGAGAGGCTTGCGCCAATAAGTAGCGATCGAAACATGAGGGGATTTGTCGGAGGTTCGCAAGGTGGCGCGCTGATTTCACGGCTCTGTGGTGACAGTCGCTTCCAGGGTATTGCCAATGTCTATGTGGTTGGCAGCAGCGCCGAAGCAGAAGCCAAAGATCTGAACCTACCAGAAGACAACTTTAAAGTGCAGCCATACCGTATCGAAGCGGACAATGCGCAACATGTGTTAATTTTCCAACACAGAAATGACACACTTGCCCTTCCTCACCCAGACAAACTCAATCTCGTGAAAGCTGCACTTACCATCCCATTTTTACACAGTAAAGCGGTGGTCCTTGGGCTAGGAGCTTTCGATAATCTTCATCAGAACCCGCTTAAACTTGAGTCAATTTACTTACGAGATTTAGACATTAGATTGCACCGTAATCTTGGTGACTCGGAGCAGTATAGGGTCACAGCTTATACACCGGAAGATGCCTTGGAAAAATTGAAAACCAGACGAAGCTTCAATCACGAGCTGAAAACTCCCAAGGAATTAGATGAGGCTCGTAAACAGGTCAACAGCGCTCTTCTCTATAGTTATTACTTTAAAGATGGTCCCAATAAAGGTCTCACAGTGGATGTTTACGATCTACCAATCGATCATGTTTTCGCCGGCCGCCGTCGGGGCAGCACTTCCGCCTACACAAAGTCTGAGGAATATGATGAGGGTCAAATTATTGACGACGATATGGAAGCGCAGATAGCAAAAAGAAGAATAAAGCCGCGTAAATAAACATAAGATTCACAATTAGGGCTAACCTATATAAGACTAATCGGAAATTCTTCTCTGGAATCAAAAAAGATGAAAACGCAAAGATTAAGAAAATTAAGAACATCAGTAAACATTACAGCCTTATTGCTCCTGCTTTATCTCCTATCACCCAGCGATTCTTTCGCGTTCAGGCCATTTCGTAACATGATTAGAGATGCTATCGCTTCTAGAGAGAACAACAATTCTGTGGCTGCTAGACCGTCTGGTACCACAAGCAATGATTCATTACAAACTATTTTAATAAACAATTTGGAGCGAGAATTCATCGTTCATGTACCGCCGCAATTGGATACATACAAACGCACTCCGCTCGTAATTGTTTTACATGGTGGCGGTGGCACCGCCCAAGGTATGGTAGGGCTGAGTGGTTTTGACCAAATCGCCGATCAACACAAATGTATAGTAGTCTATCCTAATGCCTTGCAGAGGCATTGGAATGACGATCGAGTGCTTAAAGATAAGACAAATTACGATGATGTTGGTTTTATCGCCACTTTAATTGAAAAAATGATTGCTGAATATAACGTCGATCCAAAACGTGTCTATGTTACTGGCATCTCTAATGGTGGCTTCTTCTCTGAGAGGCTTACTTTGGAATTACCAGATAAAATTGCAGCAAGCGCAATTGTTGCTGCGGGACTCACCACACAATTGGAAAAGTTAGATAGGTTGCACAAACCCACTCCAATATTACTAATTCTCGGTACAGAAGATCGCTTGGTTCCATTCAATGGGGGGAAAATAGGCTCCTTATTTGGCTTTGGTCAACGAGGCTTTGTTTTACCAGCAAAGGAAACCATAAAGTTTTGGGTAAATCATAATCGTTGCTCCTGTGAAATGAAAAATATCAAGTTGACACCTCGCGATCCCAGTGATCCTACTCGCATTGAAGAAACGGACTATCAACCAACTGGTAAAGGCCAAGAAGTTTGCCTCTATACAGTCATCGGTGGTGGGCACACCTGGCCCTCCGGCCGTCAATACTTACCAGAAAGATTGGTCGGTAAAACAACTCATCAACTGACAAACGAAGACCTTTGGCTCTTTTTTCAAGATAAATACTTACATTGAGAGACAATGGCAAATGAGATCTTCGTTATTGAGAAGCATCGATAAGGTTATCTGCCTTCCTCTCTAAGCAATGGGTTTTTAGAATTGCCATTCATTATCTTTAAAAGTTCTTGATGCATCGCCAAAACCTCTTTCCTGATATCAACTAGCATCCGGATCCGATTATCAATCAATTTATCCGTGACTATATAGTTATTAGATGCTGTATTAGCCAACTCCTTCATCTTAATATGGACATTTGCCTCTGTCAGTTGACCAATTAAGTTTTCAGTCGTCCATTTTTCTAGAAGCGCGGTCTTTCTTGTTTCCTTAGGGTCATTGGGCAAGAAATCATTGAAATAAGTTTGAATATTCTCTGGGTAATCACGATCCTGATTTGCGTTAGGATCCAAGAACATTGCAAGCATGCTGCGATTATTGCTATTTAGTAGTAACCGTGACGATTTTTCTTTGCCATTTGTCCTAGCACTAATTCTATTGATACCAGAACTCACGCTATTTGCCGACAGGCGAACAAGACTACCATAAGGACCTAATCCTGCGCTTAGAAGAGAGAAGGTACCATTGCCAATGGTGCTCGTTAGATTATTGATACTAGCAATTTTGCCTTTTTTCGAAGCAAGAACGGCCTTAATATTTTGATTAGCAATAATCTCATTATCTATTTTAGAAAGAACTTCCACCATCTCTAGAGCAGAAATTACCACAGCCTCGTCGATTTGCTGCCTGTAAGAAAGAATTTCTACCTGTCTTAGCAAACTGTGTGGACTAGCTGTCCCTGTTTGTAGTGCAGCTAGTTTTTGTACAACTGCGGCTAGCTTGGGTGTTTGAAGCGTCGTCGACGATGAAGGACTTGGTACCGTAGAAAAAGTTTCTTCAGATGCCACCGGTCCTGGTGCAAACAATCCGATCAACAAAAGACCACAAGTTAACAAAAGGACTTGGAAATATTCCCTCATCCCGAGCAAATTAGTTATCATCTGCAATATTAGTTCTCCTCCGTTACCGAATACATGGTCTATTTCCTACAAGTGCATATTTGATCGGTGTCAAGTACAATTTCAGACTATATTTATTTTTTTCAGCAATAACCAAATGTTCTTCACGTCAAGTGTAGCAAAGAAAAGCTGGGGATTTATAATCAATCAGTCTGAAAAGAGAGCATTATGCAGAACAAAGATATTCACGATGATAAAGCCACCAGCCTGTCCCTTACGGACGACGAACGGCTGCGCGATCACCTAGCCAATGAACGAACATACCTTGCTTGGTTACGAACAGGGATATCGGCTATGGGTTTTGGTGTCGTTATTACAAAGCTGAAGTACATGATCGTTGCTGAGCATACCCCCTCTGGACTGCAAGTAGATCACGCAGCGACGATCGGTCTAATCTTAGCAATTATGGGACTTTTATTGATTGTAGTTGCCGCTCAGCAATACGCAACCGTGCAAAAACGGATTCGCGACAAAATCTATAAGGCTGATAATTATTTGCCTTTTGTAATATCAGCAATCGTTTTTATATTGGGAGTCCTGATTATTTATTTCCTATGGCAAGGCTGATGAACTAAATCACTTCAGTTGAATGTAAGAAGGCAGATTTATCTGTCCTACTTCATATCCTTTCCAATGGAACGAAACTCGCTGAATTAAGGTTTGTTCCACATGACTCGGCCTTATTTGAACCTGGACCATTGGCAATTTAACCGCTAATTGAGTGTAATCTGAAGTACTGGGGAATTTAAGTTTCACCATAATCGACTGAAACAGGCCAATAAAAGCTAGCCTAACCTCTAGGTCAAACTCAGCATTGGTATATTCTGGTGCCTGTAGCCCAAAAACAGCAAAAGCATAAAGTTGTCCAATGGGAAGAAGCAAATCTTGTCCAGGTTTCATTTTCTCTGCTTCTGCTAAGGCATTCTTAGGTAAGGCGATTTTTAGTCCTGTCAAGACATTAATTAGACTCCGTTCCTCAGAATCCTGTTCTTGAACTACTTGCCGACAAAAAGTGCCCCAACAAAATTGGAACGGTACAGGGGATTCACTTAATTTATCTAATTGTTCCACTCTTTCAACCAAATCTAACTAATTTACTCTACCAAATAATTTTTGACTCGATTTTATTGCCTATAACCATAAGAATAGCAACACTTCGAAATTATCCACTCATTCTCAAAAACGAACTTTCCGGCAGACTGGCAACTTAAAAAATGTGTTGAAGAGATTCAAAATTGGGTACATCTCGCTTTGGCACATCAAAGGACACTCCAAGGCAACATGAAAATTCAGAAAATACTTTTAGTGGACGACGATTCTAATATTCAAATGATCGCGCAGATGGGACTGGAAGATAGGTCCGACTGGAATTTGGTCTTGGCTTCTTCTGGAAGAGAGGCCTTAGAAAAGGCAGTCAATGAAAAACCGGACATTATCTTATTGGACATCATGATGCCCGGCATGGATGGCAAAGAAACCTTCTCCAAACTCAAAGAACAACCAACCAGTGCCAATATCCCTATTATTTTCATGACCGCCAAAGTGCAGACTCACGAAATAGAAACATATTTGAAAATGGGAGCATCAGGCGTTATCACCAAACCATTTGATCCAATGACTTTGTCACAAGATATTTGCAAAATCGTCGATGCTAATTAGTTAGTACCAGGAGTTTTAAAATTGAAGCCACTCATCAAGACCATTTCAATAACCTGTGCTGTTATCATTTTAGGATTTTTCGTGATTGCTGGTGTGATCACTTACCACAATCAATCTAAATTAATAGAAAGTAGAATTTGGGTAATTCAAAATTACGAAATAATTATCCAGCTTAAACAGGTGCTTTCAATACTGAAGGATTGCGAAACCGGCCAACGTGGTTATCTGATCACAGGCTATGTCAACTATCTAGAACCTTATAACAAATGTCATAACAAAATTGATGCGCTGATCGAAAAAGTAGAATCAATGATGAGCCATGATCAGGGGCATCAAGAAAACATTCGATTACTCAAAGACATTCAATTGCTCAAATCACTGACAGCAATAAAATTAGCTGAGCTAAAGCAAACAATTGATTTGCGCCGAGAAATGGGCTTTGATGCAGCTCGCCAGGTTGTGATTTCCAATTTGGGCAAGAAGACAATGGACGATATACGTTCCTTGCTCGCTCGCATGGAAGCCACAGAACAAGATTTATTGGCTGAACGTCTTAAGCTTCTAGACACAGAATTTGCAGCTACCCAATTACATTCCTTCATCTTAATTGGGTTAGCGTTTATGGTGCTTATGGGAATGCTAGTAGCAATAGCTCAACTCGTAGCAAGGCGAGAACGAGAAATGGCTCGTTTGAATATGCTCTACGAAATTGCTCAGATAATAGCCGAGTCAAATGATCTTCAAGGGTCAATCAAACACATAATCGGCGTATCTAGCAAACATCTAGGCTGGGACCTAGGGGCCTTCTGGTGTCTGAACACAGACAAGAATGAATTAAAGTGTGCCGGTATATGGCACACTTCCGGGCTTACGATACCAGAATTTGAGGCTTTAAGTCGCTCAATTACCTTCAAAAAAGGGGCTGGTCTTCCGGGTGCTGTCTGGGATTCCAACAAACCTATTTGGATAAGCGATATTGCGACACATCCTAATTATCAAAGAGCAAGCATCGCAGCCAAAGAGGGCATCCACGGAGCAGTAGCCATACCCATAAAATTATCGGGGGAACTTTTGGGGATAATTGAATTCTACAGCAGCCAAATCCGGAATACCGATGACGAAATCATCAAGATGTCCAATACCGTGGGATCTTATATCGCTCAATTTTTTGAACGCAAGAAAGCAGAACAAGCACTAATAGAAAGGGAAGCGCGCACTCATGCCATTCTCGATACCGCAGCTGAAGGGATCATCACTATCACCGCGGAAGGATTAATCGAATCAGCCAACAATGCCGCTCATCGAATATTCAATTTCCCCCTTGGAACGCTCATCGAAAAAAGCGTGACCATTATATTACCTGAATTTCTTTCGATAAAACCGAACAGTGATTCTCAACTGGACACAGATCCAAACAAATTCATTGTCCCTAATATCGAAACTAAGGGAAAACGTTTAGATGATTCTACCCTACCGGTTGAAATTGCTTTGAGTGTGGCAGCTATTGGCGATCAGAAAATCACTACGGGTATAGTAAGGGACATTACTGAGCGAAAGGAGATCGAGCGGAGAGTCAGCGAATTTTATTCCACAGTGTCCCATGAATTGAGAACGCCCCTCACCTCCATTCGTGGCTCTCTCAGTCTTATGGATGGGGGTCGCGCCGGCGAATTACCCGCACGTGCCAATAAACTTGTCAAAGTTGCTCGTTCTGAGTCTGAACGTTTAATTAGACTGATTAATGACATTCTCGATATAAAAAAGATCGAGGTTGGCAAATTAGAATTGCATCTTAATGATCATAATCCGTCATCCTTCGTAAAACTAGCTATAGAAAATCTGCAGGGGGTAGCTCTTCAAGCTGGTGTAGAAATAGTTGCACAGATTAACGTGTCTGGAATGCTTGCCTGTGATAAAGATCGCATTGATCAAGTCCTGACCAATTTAATTTCCAATGCCATCAAGTTTTCACCTTCTGGAGCTAAGGTATTGGTTAAACTAGATGTGACGAAAACTGGTGGATACCGATTCTCAGTAGTGGATAATGGCCCAGGTATACCTCAGCAACAAATGCATAAACTATTTGGATTATTCCAACAGTTAGAAGGAGCCGATAATCGCCCCAAAGAAGGTACAGGACTAGGACTAGCGATTTCCAAAGCGATTGTCGAATTACATCAGGGCACAATCGGGGTTGAAAGCAATTTCGGTCAAGGTTCTACATTCTGGTTCGAGTTACCGGGATGTCGTGTTGCCTCTGCACCATTGCCGGCGCTATCAAAAGCTATTCATTCGGGACCAATGGTGTTAATCGTTGAAGACGATGAAAAACTATGCGAACTTCTAGAAATCATGTTGGGGGAACAACGATTCAATGTAGTTAGAGCTGGAACAATTCAAGAAGCTACTGAGCTTTTAGAAAGCGGATCTAATCCAGATGTAATTATTCTCGATATTATCCTTCCAGACGGCAATGGACTTATGTTCATGGACAGGCTACGCCAGAATAGTCAAACGGAAAGTACCCCAATTGTCATATTGTCGGGTCGAGAAGCAGACCTTGGAACATATGGTCATCCATTACTCATAGATTGGATTAAGAAACCGTTTGAAGAAAATCGCTTACTTAGTGCAATTTCTTTGGCAGTACGCAAAAGAACCAAGGGAACCGCGCGCGTCTTAATCGTTGAAGATGACGAACCAACTCGCGAAATCATTAAGCAAAACCTTGAATCGTTACAAATCGAATGCCTGGAAGCGGCGGATGGTATCGCAGCAGTTCACCTTGCAAGAGAAAAAGATCCAGACTTAATTGTCCTTGATCTGGGCATGCCTTGCCTAGATGGCTTCGAAGTTGTGGAGATACTTCGTAATGAAAAAAATCGTGCTACTCCTCTGATTGTCTATACAGCCCGCGATTTAAGTGACGAAGACAAGAAAGAACTTTCTCTAGGTTTAACGGCTCATCTTATTAAATCACGCACATCGGAAGACCAACTAATAGACACTATAAAGACAATGCTCAATGGACTATTAAAAAATAGTCTCGCTGTCCAAGCTAGAGGTCCTTCCTAAACACGTAGGAGCAATGGATATGAGCTATCCAGTCACAAATTCCATACTGTTGCTTGATGACGATGGGGCTTTTCGCACATTGATATCAGAGCTTTTACGATTACGTGGATTAGAAGTATTAGAGGCAAGTTCAGCTGTACAGGCGACAAATATATTAGCACCAGCTGATCCTCTCTTAGCGATTGTTGACTACCGCTTACCAGAAATGGATGGATTAACTTGGATAACAAAGATGAGGGAGGGAGGAAGAAATTTTCCTATAGTATTTCTATCGAGCATTTGGTGTGACGAAAAGACCTTTAACTGGATAAGAAACATTCTAAAAGTCTCATTGATTTTACAGAAGCCGATTGTCTCAGAATTATTTATTCAGCAGATAGAAAGTCTATTACCTATTGATAAAATGCTCGAGCCTGATCTTACCCTTCTCAATTCAACAAGAATTACTGGTCAACTCAGCTCTCCCTTGAAAGCGATATTAGGAAATAGCGATAGCAGTATACAAACCAATAATTTAGATCAACCCAAAATTGCTCTACAAAAACATATAGCTGACGGGCAAACAAGACTGGATCGACAAAATAAAATTGCCGTCGCAAGAGAATCTTATGCAATCGAATTAGAGCAATCATGGAAAGATTTGATTCATTTAGTTAAAGAGACGCAAAGGGACCCTAACAATGCTTCTAGCAAGGACGATGCTCTTCAACGTGCGCACAAAATCCACGGCACAGCAGGTTCAATCGGTTTCATTACAGTTGGAGAAACAGCAGGAAAAATAGAGACTTTGCTCCGAGATCTTGATCCTTCTGATACTCTCCGAGAAGTTCTCTGGTCAGAGATCTTGCTTTCCCTAGCTAATGGTGAAGACGCCATAGATGAAATCATAGAAAATATGAAGAACTCTGCCACCAAATCCGAATGCTTGACAACTCGTAAAATTTTACTCGTGGGAAATGAGGAAGAATACAGTCCTAGTGTTCGTGG
>Ga0206887_10142_pt1 | contig 17009 bp, 19 predicted proteins | sample Alteio_BWOrgHeat_89_FD_153248 | JGI IMG/M metagenome (GOLD analysis project Ga0206887, IMG submission 153248) | Enriched cells from forest soil in Barre Woods Harvard Forest LTER site, Petersham, Massachusetts, United States - Alteio_BWOrgHeat_Nextera3 ...
GAGGTTTACTCGAAATTGTCATTGGCTGATGCTCAAGAGTCATATGATGAAAATATTAAAGATTTTCCTGTATAATAGCGTTCAGATGGCGGCAAAATCGATGGTCTTTAGTCCCAGGCCATAATGAATTACCCAGCGATTGATCGTCGAATGATCAACTTTTAAATTGCGCTCCGCAGCCAGCTCTTCAATGTCACGATAGCTCATTGGGTAAGCCACATACCAACGAACCAGCATTAAAATCATAGGTTGTTTAAAATGTCGCTGCTTGAAACTCATCATAAAGCACCACAGTCCGGTCTCGATGATTTAAGTCTAGGCGTTAGGCGGACTTTTTGCGACAAAACCCCTTAGCGCCATACAACGCATGGCATGGGATGAATTATCATGGAGTGCAGTATGTTAAATAAAAACGCATCGATCCCTCAGGGCTAGAACCCCTTTAAGTCTCAAGCAAGCGTTTTAAGCGCTTTTGATCTCCTTCAAACTTTGCCCTCACTGCCGGAGTAAGAAGGGGCTCTAATAGTCGATAAAGAAATCCTTTGTATTCTATAAGAGATCGCATGGTGAATAAAGTCTGTTTTCCTTGCTTGGTTAACTCGTATTCACCGTGCTCAATAAATTCTTTTGATGGCGTACCAATGCCCAAAGAATTATATTTCTTAAGATAAGGTGGTCGCAAGGAGGTAATCTCTTCCTCCATCACAACAATTGAGCCATTAATTTTCTCAGTAAGCAGAATTTTTGATCCAACTCCATTGTTGCCGGGCGTGAGATCTTTAAGCTCAATAATCCCGGATACCCATTTCTTTGTCATTTCATGATCCGTTAGCGCACTAAATATAATGGGAGCAGGCCGATTAATAAGGATAGAAACTTCAAAGCTTCCATGTCCTGCACGTTTACCAGCTATCCAAAGCCCGGTAAAAGCTAAAATTAATATAATGATAATTACACTGAGGATCCATCTTAACCATTTCATAAGCATAACTCCCTGTTAACGCGAGTATTATAAATCTTTTATCACTTCATTGGCTGCGCGTTCACCTGAGGAAACAGCCCCATCCATGTAAGCAAACCATGAAATAGCAGTCTCAGTTCCAGCCCAATGGATGCGCCCAACTGGTTTTCGTATTTCGTCAGGATAACCTGTCCACACGCCGGTGGGCAGTACGCCGCTATAACAACCTCGAGACCAGGTCTCTTTTGCCCAATTGGCAATGAAGAAAGCTTTGGGTGAGGCAGCCTGGGGGCCAAAATATTTTACAAACTCTGCAATCGCCATTTTTTTCAATTCCTCTTGTGAACGATCAGCCCATTTACGACCTTCTTTGCCTTCAAGGAAACCAGCTAAAATACCAGGTTTTCCACTGGATGGTGAATTATCTACGATAATCGTGACATCATCAGAATCTGTAAGTACTTGGCCGCTCAACCCCTGTTTTCTCCAAAAAGCTGTTGGATAAACGGCGTGAATTTTGATGGAAGTACCCATCGGCGCATGTTGCGTAAATTGATCTCGATTGGGGGGTAAGCCTGGTTTGTAGATAATACGTGATGTGAGCATAGGTGACATGGCCACGATCACAGCTTTTGCTTCAAACTTACGTTGGTTCTCTGTTATAACAGTTACACCTTGTTTTGTTTGATCAATTTCTCGAACAGCCTGATTTAGCTTAATATTTTTGGCAAGTTTTTGAGAAATTTTATCTGCAATTTGTTGTACTCCGCCATCAAAGCGCCATAAGAGACCAGAGGCATGTAATTGTTCCAGCCCGCCAGCTGCGTGAATATAAAAAAGAAAATGCAGGAAAGAAATATCCTTCGGCTCTGCTGCAAAATACCCTTGAACAAAATTGTGGAATAAATATTTCACACGCGGGCTCGGAACATTGTCTCTAATCCATGTCGCAAGTGTTTGACTGTCCCATTCTTCAGCGCGAGGAGCAAGAGCAGGGTTATCCACGGGTACAGTAGCGGCAAAAGCATCAAGGTTTTTCTCAGCTTCCTGAAATTCTTTTTTTTCAAGATCTGTGAGCGGCATAGCTCCTGTCATTGAAAACGTCCCTTGTTTCCCATCAAATACGTAAATGCTTTTTCCTTCATAATATGCAGGAAAAGTTTTGACACCCAAGGTTTTGGCCAACTTTAAAATGTTATTTTGCCCTGGGCCGATATATTGCGCACCCATATCAATCCATGCACCAGGATAAGGCTTGGTCCAGGCACGTCCGCTAACACGGTTTCGAGCTTCCAGAACAATAACTGAATAACCCTTGGAAACCAGGGTATTGGCTGCAGCCAAGCCAGACAACCCCGCTCCTACAATGATAACATCTGCCTTTTCGTTCTCTGGAGTTTGTGCAGTGGCTATCCCCAGGTATAGGCTTAATGCAGCTGTGCTGATAATACATTTCAGAAAAGAAAAAAAACGTCCGTCCATTATTTTACCTCACGTTTAGCATCTTTAAGCAAACTTTTTTAAATACCAAATAAAAACACTTGTCCAACAATAATAAATAACGCGCATATAGCCAACAATATCTCCAACGGAAATAAGCTGCCCATTTTAAAAATTAACATTATTTGTTGTGCAGCAACGCTAGCACCAAAAAATCCTGTAACAGATCTAATATAGCAGGATATACGGAGTTATGCTCGAATCTGGTGTATGGAAAAATAAATTAGGTGGCGTATCCTGTTGATTGTTCGGCAAGAAGGGGTTGTAGCCCAGAAAGGTTAGTTCATGTATGATGACTAAGTTTTAGTCCAATGATGGCAATAATGATCAGTGCAATGCAACCAAGACGAATGAAGGTTACAGGTTCAGCAAGAAAATAGAGACCATAAATGACAGTACCTACCGCACCAATGCCAGTCCAAACAGCATAAGCAGTGCCAATGGGTAATGTTTTTAATGATTGCGCAAGCAATAAAAAACTTATAAGCATTGATGAAAGCGTTAAAATAGAAGGATAAAGCTTTGTAAAACCTTGGGTGTATTTCAATCCAACTGCCCATACAACTTCAAAAATACCAGCAATTAATAAATAAACCCATGCCATTATTTGATCCTTGTTTAATTAGATAAATAAGATGGTAGCGTAAAAAACAAATGGTTCGCTGCGCATTAACTACTCTAATTTTTTATAAGCATTGATGAGGTCACGATGAAGTTTGTTGATGAACAATAAGCTAATATTGAGTATATCTTATTGAAAATAGCGAATTTTTAATGATTTCAGGCTCATCACTTGCATTCATCATTGGCTCCTCAGTTGTTTTTGTTAAAAATTCCTAAAGAATATTAAATAAACGATTAATTATCAATGTGTTATGCTCATGTCGGTTACCCGACGAAAGGTGTGTGTTCCTGTTCTATGTAAATATTTTGTTTGTTTATTTGTGATCTGATTTGTGATGTTTGTGGATTTTGTTTTTATAAAAGCGCAGGATTATTGCGCGATTGTGATAGGCTTATTTGATTTTGTCGCAATGATTTCAATGTCTCAGAGAGAATTTTATTTATCCATTAATTGAAAGAAGGTTTCTTAAAATGACTATTCCTGATAAGCCACAAAGCTCAAATCAACGATACGTGATTACAAAAATAGGAAAAAATTTATGTTAACGATCAGAGCGATTCAATCAGAGGATCGTATGCATTGGGAGACACTATATTTTAAATATCTTACATTTTATAAAACCATGTTGTCAGAGCAACAAATGACAACACTATGGAATTGGTTTTTTGATGCGGATAAAAAAATATATTGTTATCTCGCAATAAATGAAGCTCATGTTGTTGGACTTGTACATTTTCGAGAATTCTTACGACCAATTAAGGCCTCTATGGGTATTTTTATGGATGATCTATTTATTGAAGATGCATTTAGAGGGCATGGTATCGCTCAGCGATTAATAGAGTCTGTCGAAGATTTTGCACGTCAACGAGACATTTCCACTATTCGCTGGATCACTGGTGATGATAATTACGATGCGATGAGAGTCTATAATAAAATGGCAGCAAGAACACAATGGGTAACTTATGATTTAGCTGTTAAGGCATAATGATGTTCCCGAAAGTGTCAGGATATAATAACAGGCTTAAAAGGGGAAAAAATGATTATTGTAAGAGCATCAGAAAGTCGAGGTAGAGGCCATCTTGATTGGCTAAACAGTTATCATACTTTTTCTTTTGCTGATTACTACGATGAAAACTGGATGAGTTATGGTTCCCTTCGTGTCATTAATGAGGATTTTATTACATCCTGTGACGGTGATGAGCACTGCATTATGAAAATTCTGGGGCCATCAAGTGCTCACTCTTGAGATTTTTGTGATTTCAAGATCATTACGTTATCTGAATCAGGGTATGTTACAAATCCAACTTGCTCATATAGTTTCTGAGTATCATTCGTAAGTAATAACCACATATTAATATTTTTTAATAATTCGGTATTCACAATGGCATTTAGAAGCCATTTCCCTAAACCAAGGTTGCGATGTGAAGGTAAAATAAAAACATCTGCTAAATAGGCAAAAGTAGTATAGTCTGTAATTACTCTGGCAAATCCAATTTGATTGGTTTCGTCATATACACCAAAACATAATGAATTTTTAATAGAGTCTTCGACTTGTTGAAGGGTGCGCTCTGCTGCCCAATAGGTTGTCTTGAGAAACTCATACACAGTGGTAAGGTTTATTTTGTTTTTATCAGTGGAGATTGTAAAACCAGCGCTTTCCAAGATAATAATTTTCTGTAGACCATCCGTCATGTTTTATCCGATGAGTTAATGATTTTTAGTGCAATTTGCGCACATTCCTCATCTTGTTTTCCAGTTCCGCCACCAATACCAATACCACCGACAAGTTTTTCTTGATAGAAAATCGGTAACCCACCTGCAATCAATGTTAGTTTTCCATCTTTTAAAGTGGATAACGACACTTCATTTTCATTTAAGTAGGACAGAAAATCTCGTGTATTTAAGCCGCTCATTGCGGCCGTATACGCTTTACCTTGTGAAGTGCCTATGCCAATTAAATTACAATCGTCCATTTTTGAAAAACACACTAAATTCCCCACCGTATCTACAATGGCAACACAAATAGCAAGAGGCAATGTTTTTGCATGATTGATTGCTTTTTGCGCCAACGCAGCAGCCAATTCATAACTGATAAAGGATTTTTCTATAGTGAATTTCAATTATCTCATCTCCATCAAGCCTAAAATGGGTTATATTTATTCGTAAGATTTACGCTCTATATTTCCCTTTCAAAAAAGTCAAATGCGTTTTGATTGTCGGCCATTCACTGACAATGATACTGTAAACATACGTATCACGAAATGTGCCATCGGGCATAATCATATTATTTCGTAAAACACCATCAAGTTTCGCTCCGAGCCGCTCAATGCCTTGTCTGCTTTGATGATTTAGAGCGTGTGTTCGAAACTCAACAGCAATGCAATTCATTGATTCAAATGCGTGCGTGAGTAACAACAGTTTGCATTCTGTATTGATGCCAGTTCGTTGAGCACTTTTACGATACCATGTACCACCAATTTCTACGCGACGGTTTTCTTTATCCATGTTTAAGTAGGTTGTCATGCCAATCGCTTTATGAGTTTTATTATCTACCACTGTAAAAGGTAGCATCGTGCCATCTTGCTTTAGTTTTAATCTAAGGGCAATGTTATCTTGCATTTTTTGTGGATCAGGAGCAAATGTATACCAAAGTTTGCATAACTCACCATCTGCAACCGCTTCCGATAATTCATCATGATGCTCATAAGACAATGGAATAATTGTACAGGTGTCTCCTTGTAGCTTAGTAAAATCGAAGAAATTTTCCATATTGGCCCGCTTTAATAAAAATAAAATACTGGCATGATAAAATTGCTGTAAGTATAAGTAAACAGTTAGTTTTGATACTTATCTCAATATTATTTTGCTGAATTTAAACAATAATCGCCCGGAAACTCCAGTATGTATATATGAAATAGCATCGCGGCCTATTTGCGAAAACTAACTTGAAAATGAAATAATTTTTTCATTCACTAAATCTGACTGATCAATGGACACCATATGTTTTGCTGCTGAGATAGTACGGACTGTAATATGTGGAGCAACTGACTTAACACGTGCAGCAACTCTTTTTGCATCGTAAAGAACCTCATCTTCGCCCAGAAATAGCAGTGTCCGAGCTGGGAGATTGACCAACTCATCATTCGAAATAATTGGAATTCTCATTGTATTTAATTTGTATGATTTCACTTGAGTTACAAAAGCTTGTATGAATTGCTCTGGAAATTCTTTGCCTTTTGAGGAGATATATTTCAAAAAATTTCTGGCAAAGAGTGTTGTAGGTAACACATTGGCAAAAAGTCCACGAAATATAAATCCAAGTCGCATTTTTAACAGAGAGGGAGGTGCAAGCAAGATAAGGGAATCGACATATTGAGGAAATGTTAGTGCGAACTGATGAGCAAGTGCTCCGCCAAGAGAGGCTCCGCATAATGCGATATTGCTAATGTTTAATGCGTCAAGAACCTCTTTCAACCAGGTTGAATATTCTGTAATTTTCACGGGTCGAGTACCGGCACTTTTACCTGCTTCCCCGATAATATCTACGGCATGGACCCTAAAATGCTTTGAGAGAGTAGAAATATTATCAAGCCACATCGTAGAATTTCCGCCACCACCGTGTAATAAAACAAGCGGCTTAGCCTCCTTTGCGCCAGAGATTATCACGTATGTTTCGCCGAAGGTTGTTTCAACTAAACGACTTTCATAAGACACGGGCCATTGAGTGAGAGTTTCTTCATAAATTCCAAGCGCCTTTTTCTTGGCATTATCAGATTTATAGGCGGTTTGAATGGTCATAAATAATTCTCCTCTCAGTAGCTTAATCGTCTTCTCGACAAACTATACTCAATCGAACGCACAGTGACTAATACCATCTTTCAAACTGCGATCGTGTGATCGCTTTTTATTCATTGTGATAATGTAACATAAGTCAAGTCATTAGGTAATCATAAAAGCAGAGACTACAGATAGAAATATTTAATCCGTAAAAGGGGTTGTAGCCCAGAACCGACGAAATTTCGTGCGCCGTAGCAACATAATTGGGTTTCAGTGATTATGTGAAAAGCTACATTAGAGATGGTGGTAGGCCCACCGTATTCGGCTTTCAGGAGCTGATTACAAACCGCCTCAAGCTGCTGTTGTAAAGAGCAACGGTGGTGAGCGTTGAGGGGAAAGCCCAAGGCAAGTATCTTTGGGTGAGGTATGGATTAAAAAGACGAATAAAGCTGAACCTTTGTTGAAGCGTCGTTAGAGGAAAGTGACATCAAAACCGGGGTCTGAAATTTGCTCCGGGATAAGCTTATCAGTTACCTGATTACAGGGTAAGCGGTGTCCGGCGTAGAGAAGGCGTGAGTTTAATCCGGGCTCTGATGTGGAACTACGGGAAGTAGTCGCTTGAATGCCAAGGGAGAAGTTCAATAGGCAAGAACCTATAGAATGAGAGTACCGATGTCAAGAACTATGGCGGAGTCATTCGTAGTAGTGATGAAGTTGCTGTAATGGCAATGGAGCGAAGGGGTGACGTTAAGCAGTCTTATTTAATTTACAACTTGAAAAAGAAGGATATTTTAGATAATGACAAAACCTTTTGATATACCAAAAACTCTGGTGTATGAGGCATACCAATTGGTGAAAGCAAATAGGGGTTCTGCTGGTGTAGATCAGCAGTCGCTAGATGAGTTCGATCTGAATTGGAAGGACAATCTGTATAAATTGTGGAATCGTTTAAGTTCTGGTAGTTATTTTCCACCAGCAGTTAAAGGAGTCCAAATACCCAAAAAGCAAGGTGGTCATCGCTTGTTGGGTGTGCCGACGGTCAGTGATCGTATTAGTCAAATGGTTGTGAAATTAGTTTTTGAGCCAGACGTCGAGCCTATATTCCATGCTGATTCATATGGGTATAGACCAGGGAAATCAGCACTTGATGCGATTGCTACTACTCGCGCAAGATGTTGGAAATACAACTGGGTCTTGGAGTTTGACATTAAAGGCTTGTTTGACAACATTGATCATACATTGCTCATGAAAGCAGTTAAAAAGCATACAGACAACAAATGGGTTTTACTTTATATAGAAAGATGGCTGAAGGCTCCAATGCAAATGCCCAACGGGGATATCGTTGCACGTACTTGCGGTGTGCCGCAAGGCGGGGTCATAAGTCCGATTTTGAGTAATCTATTTCTTCATTATGTATTTGATATGTGGATGACGCGTAATCATGCCAATAAACCGTGGGCAAGATATGCTGATGATGCCCTTACACACTGCAGAACAGAAGCCGAGGCGCAAGCATTATTAGCCGGGCTCAAGTTGCGGTTTGAAGAATGCAAATTAGAACTACATCCCACAAAAACAAAAATTGTGTACTGTAAGGATGGTCGCCGAAAAGGTAGCTATCTGAACACCAGCTTTAAATTTTTGGGTTATGAGTTTCGCGCCAGAAGTGCTAAAAATGTGCGACGCAATGAACTCTTTGCAAGTTTCTTACCGGCAGTTGGAAAGGATACCAGGGTAGCCATGAATGCAAAAATACGTAAAATGAATGTGCGGAATAGGACAGATATGGAATTGATAGACATAGCAAAATGGCTTAATCCTATCCTTCAGGGCTGGATTAACTATTATGGCAAATTCTACAAGACCGCATTGATGCCGGTACTCGAGCATTTTAATGAAACGTTGGTAAAGTGGGCGCTTAGAAAATATGACAACTTGAAATATAAACACCGAGGGTGGGCATTGATCAAGAAAATCATGAAGAAATCCCCGCGACTATTTGCACATTGGAAGTTGATGTTTAAGGTTGCTTAATGGGAGCGCAGTGAGTTGAGAGATTCATGCTGCGTTCTGCGAGGGGTTGTCGGGGAAGTTCCGATGATCTACTTACCCGATCCTGTTTAACAGAAATATAATTGGTAGAAATACAGATCCATATAGTTTGTTTTTGCGCATTTATGGTAGTATTTTATATGACTACAGCGCCCTACAAATGCTCTCTTGGTGTTTCTTTGAGTCAAATATGAGGTAGGCCGGAAATTTCGTCGGTTCTGGGCTACAACCCCTGATTGGATTTCTCAATGCGGGGATATCCAGTGGCTGAACTAACGCGCCTTTTTCATTCGCAGAATTGATTTCTTGTTGGAGTGACCTGTGGTGGACGCTGTCTGCCAGATAGAGCTCTCCTGCTTTGAGCCGCTTCCTCATTTGGCGATAAATCCAAAATTCATAGCGATCACCATGAAATTTTTGTTCACCTTTGGTGTTTATGTCAAACAGGTATGGCTGTAACCGTTTAGGCCGCGTTTTCTCAGGGCTGTCTGTGACAGGACACTTATTGAGTGTTTTGTCTGCGCCAAATATTTTTTTAAGCCAAGTGACTGCAGCAAACCACGGGCTGTCAGATGCTGTACTTGAAAAATCAATGGCCATCATTAATGGGCGTAACTGCAGTTTGTATCGATGGAAGTGTTTATCAACCATTTTCCATTGAAAATCGATTAGTTTAAGTTCTTTTTCGCCATCCATTGAAACTTTATTGCGCAAATCATCTTCGGGTATGATTGCAAATGCCGCTTTACGTACCTCGCCAAAGTTAACTTCATTTGATAGTTCTGGCGTTACAAATAAACGAGCCAACTCTTTCATGACAGATAACTCGGACTGTTTGTTTATCGCATATTCAGAATAGGCCTCTTGCGCTTTTTCTTTAAGCCCACCCTCAAATTGCTTAAGAGGAATGAAAAAAGCATCCATCAAATTATCATTGAGATGAAGATAGCGCTGCTGAATATAACACAGTAGATACAGGTAGGTTTGCTCTGATTTCAATCCTTTCCGCAGATCATAGGTGGTGTAATAATCAGCAAGGCTCGCATAATATTGAACATTTTGATGTGAAAGATTGAGTTTAGGTAATAACGATTGGGCTAGCCGGTACAGTGGTTTTATCTCAAGCATTTTATCGCGTTCAGCGCTTATCATCCGGGCTTTAAAGTCCTTGGTGTCTTGTTTTAGATCTGCTAATCCAGACAGGGTCTCGGTCTCTTTCTCAAAAATTAATTTTTTCAAGGAGGCCTTATCCTTTTCAGTTAGCGACTCATGAAGAATAGCTCGCAACCGATTTCGTTCAGCGTTCAAAGCAGTTCTAACAATCACTTGCAAGGTCGAATAACCTGGTTGCATGATTTTCTTTTCCTGCATAACAAAACCGATATCGTCTTGAACATCAACTTCGTCCCAATCAAATGAAAAGAACATGTGTTTGGCTTTGAAATAACCGATTTGAATTGCGCAATGAACTTGGGCTGCTAGATTTGCACGACTTCTCGCCAGTGCTTGCTCTTCCGGTGTGAGGTTGAGGTAGTTCAAACGCTGAACATCATCAAAATCCGGGATTTCATATAAAGCAGCTTGCTCTGCTTCTGATAAAATGGCTAGTCTTTCGTTTTGTATGCTCATATGACACTAAAATTTATTTGCAAATAACGGTCGTTTTTAGGAGCGGCAGAATATATCATATAGGTGCATTGTAAGCGATGTAAAAGTCTATGGTATTAATGTGCAAATGTACCTTAATACAAAAACCAATGAAATTGAGCGATAATTGTATGATTTATGGATATGTGCGGGTTAGTACACAAGAGCAGAGCGTGGATAGCCAGAAAAATAGTATCAGTCGTTACTGCGTTGAGCAAAAGTGCATGATTGATGAATGGATAGAATTGGAAATGTCTTCACGAAAATCAACTGCGCTGAGACGGATTGATGAGTTATTGGATAAATTATCTCCAAACGACACGGTAATTGCTTCTGAACTATCAAGGCTTGGTCGCTCCATTAAAGAAACGCTAAACACTATAGAAATCATTGTTAACGAGAAACAATCACGTCTCGTGCTCATTAAGCAAAATCTTGATTTAAACCCAAACGATCAAAATAATATCACCAATAAAATTTTGACCACTATTTTTTCGATGTTAGCTGAATTAGAAAGAGATTTTATTTCTGAGCGTACAAAAGAAGGCTTACGCGCACGGGTAGCCAAAGGAATAAAGCTTGGTAAACCAAAAGGGGTAATACAGGCATCAATGTATGACAAAGACAAAGACAAAATTTTACACCTTCACCAATTAGGCGTGCCTATAAAGAAAATCATAATAACCCATTTGGGTTATGGTAAGTACTTGTCGTTAAGAGCTTTTATTAATAAATGCCGCCCCTCTTAAAGTTGATAAAATAAAATCGCTATTGTATAATAATCAACCTTAAGTTTTAGCGAGTTACCTATGCTTTTCCAAATATCTGAAATAAAACAAAAATACCCTGATTTGTATACTTTTTTATTCGCTGAAACAAGCGAAAATTTATTTCATCTGGGTTGGAATTTAGCTACAGGTTATAATTTGGAATTAAAAGACAAAGGGGACAGCCACTTACCAATTTTAAATATTACTGCTGCAATAAGCACTCCTGCTCATTTTCAAATCCTCATAGATATCAAGCATAAAAAATCTCATCAAACTGAAACAGAGCAAGAACTAGTGAGTTCATTTAAAGCCGCTGTGCGTTTTGATAATATAATTATGGTTGCTTATTTCTTAGAGTCATATCCTTCTATATCAAACAATTCAAAACTACTGGAAACGACAATAGAAGTAGCTAAAAAATATAAATTAGACCAATCTTATCAGCTATTAATAACAAAAATTCGTTCACCAGAAGGCATGAAAACTAACGAAAAATTAGAGTCGGTTGTAAAAATCACGCCGCCTACATTGCCAGTTAGGTCATCAATCAAGCTAAACCCATCCAATACCCATAAACGTGTAAGTTGGGATATGTCCGCATCTACAGAAACGAGGCTCGAGTATTTTATGAAAGAGCATCATATTGTGTTGCCGGGGCTAATTGAGAATGTGCCTGATGACGGAAATTGTTTTTTTCATGCTTTTTCGAGACAGTTAAAAAGACTTAATTTAAAGGATTTAAGCCACATCGATTTACGATTAGAAGGTATAGACTATATAGAAAATAACCGCGATGAATTTGATCAGTATTTTTGCAAAGAAGACAATTTAGGCAGTATAAGTGAATCATTAGATGAATATTTAGTGAGAATGTCAAACTCTGGGACTATTGATACACCTGGCGCGTGGGCAGACGGTCCGGTTATTATGGCATTAGCCCGTAAATATAATATCCATATTTATGTTTCTGAGCTTAAAGAATCAGGACAATATTTTCCACAGCACTATAACGAAGATGAAAAAGATGAGTCTAAACCTATCGTCGCATTGGTCTTATATCAGCTTCATTATTATATTTTGAATTTGGATAAACGCACACATACAAACGCAGCTAATCTAGATTTTTCCATTCCCTCGGATAAAAGTCCAGCCCAACTCATTGAGCTAGGAGCTCATATGGTGAACACTAGCGAGAAGCTAGAGTTTATTGCGGCCACTATGCACAGTTTATTCGACAACACGAAAATTGACTATGACAGTTTATTAGCAGATGTAATGCACAAAGCTGTACAAATCAACAGTAGTGTACCTTTCTTTGAAGATCCATTCATTAATTTTGATAATATCATCGAACAGGCCAAACAAAATCTCAAAGTAAGTAATAAAAAAGAGGTTTCTGTAGCGCGGGCAACATTGCTGCAAGTAGCAGCCTGTTCAATTTGGAAAGCTTCAAGATATAGCAGTAGAGGATTCAGTTTATTAAAAGAAATCGGCGACCTTTATGTAAAAGCACTCGATGCTGCAAAAAATAAATTCAACCTAGAAGAAAGTATTAAAATAGCACAATTAGCCGATCATTTGCTAGTGAAATATGAAGAAGTAATTGACAGTAAAAATGAGTATAGTAAAACCTATACTGAGTTATATGAATCTGGGTGGAATGTTACTTCGACTACTCTTCTTTTAGCAACTGAACATTTAGGGAAAATCGTTCCAACCGCTACAATAGCGAGCGGTAGTCAAACATCAGAATCATTTTTCAAAAATACATCTACCAAGAAATCACTTACTCAATCAAGTTCATCATCAGAATTTACCAAAGGCTTGGATAGCTTAGCAGATCAAAAAATTCAGCCAGTGCGAAAAAAACAAACTTCTCAAGAACAACAAACCATAAAGCAACACAAATGGGATAGTCTAACTAAAGAAGAGCAAGGTTTTTTAGAAGCGGGAGTTTGGACATCACTCGATGAAGCTTATATGTATGCTATGGCAAATCGAAACCAAGAAATACCTATGGAAAAATTAACATCTACCCCTCAGCTTAAAAAACTGGCCAGCAATCATGTGGATATATTCAAGACAGCTGATGAGAGGGTTGTTCATATTGCCCCAATGTTAATCCAACTTAAAATAACAGAAGATGAGTGGGTAGCATCAGAGGAGAATGTACGATACTTCTTGAATGATGATAGCAGTAAAACGATGATAAACGATTGCATTATTCTCTTGCTCCTAAAGAAACTGAATGGCTACCAAGTACGCATAATGGACCCTAACACCACCACCAGAATAAAGCGTTTAACTGAACTTTTGATTATGGGTAAAATAAATATCGAAACCGCGCATGAGTTAGCACAGAATTCCGCTGCACGACGAGCATTCAACTCACTTACTAGTGATGATATTGAGAGCTTAAAACCAATTGACTGGGCTAAAGTGACAGGAGTTCCTTTTGTTCGTTTTCCAGAAGACATGACTGTTGAAGACATCCTTGCGCTACCTAATGACTGGAGCTTCGAATCAATTGAAACTGGCGTATCTAAACTTAGTTATTAATTTATTATTGGGTAGTACTGTTCGATAATTACCGGAATTAGCGTCTGAATCCCTGCCGGGGTTCAGTTAACTCACTACTGATCGGCGAAACGAATCAAAGTAATATCATTAGTAAGTTAAGTTGTAATGCCTTTAGCAATCAAACTAAACTTGCATTATGGGATATGAATGCGGTTTTAATGAGTGATTATTTGTTAGACTACATTAGCGATGTAGTCGTGCGACAGTCGGTGCAAGGCGCATTAAACCGAGGCGAAGCATACCATCAATTACGCCGCCATATTAGTTCGATTCATGGGAAAAATTTTCGCGGCACAAACGATAGAGAAATTTCCATTTGGAATGAATGTGCTCGCTTATTAGCTAATGCAACTATCTATTACAATGCAAGTATCCTTACAAAGCTTATGGATTATAATGAAAGACAAGGGGATGTAGCGCAGGCAAATTTAATTAAAAAATTTTCTCCTGTTGCATGGACTCACATTAATTTTTATGGTCGTTATGATCTATTGCGAAATGATTCCTCTATCGACCTTGATAAGATCATTAGACAGTTATCAACAAAAGCCATGGAAGTAGATTATTTACATTTATTGAACAACAAACTCGAGATACAGGTATATGCCGAAATATAAAAATATCAAGATACTTGACTGTGTCACTGAGGAGATTATATGCCTCATTTAATCATTATTGCAGGTCCTAATGGGGCTGGAAAATCAACAGCAGCTCCTGCTTTATTAAAAGATGCATTACATGTAGATAATTTTGTTAACGCGGATGTCATAGCCCAAGGACTTTGTGCTTATCAACCTGAAAAAGCTGCCATTCAGGCTGGTCGTATTATGTTAAACCGTATTCATACGCTTGCAAATGAAGAAGTAAATTTTGCATTCGAAACAACATTAGCCAGCCGAACGTTTGCGATGTGGATACCCAAATTACAAAAGCAAGGATATCAATTCCATTTGATTTTTTTATGGTTGCAAAATGCCGATCTTGCCGTTTTTAGAGTCAAGGAGCGTTTTAAAACAGGTGGTCATTCCGTTCCAGAAGCAACCATTAGAAGACGATATACAGCTGGATTAAAAAATTTCTTCGATTTGTATAGTCCATTGGCTGATTCATGGCAAGTTTACGATAACTCAAATACTAATCAACTTTCTCTTATTGCTTCCGAAACAAATCATAACGATCTGATTGTTAAAGATAAAAATTTATGGGAACAACTTTTGGAGACTTCCAATGAAAAAAGATAAAAATGTACTGGATGATAATATTTCGAAAATTCTTAACAACCCAGCCAAAGTAACAAAAATTATTCAAAAAGGAATAAACGCTGCTTTGTTAAAACATAAGCAAGCAGGAAATCAGGTATGTGAATGGCGTGATAATAAGGTCGTTTGGATCCCATCTGAACAAATTATTATTAATAAATAGAGATCAAAATGGATAATGCTACGTATTTAAATTCAGGGAGACAGATTCGGGGGTATTCTTAAAAGACCCCAAATTATATGCTTGAAGTTGAATTCAATGATGGTGCTCATGGTGTTGTTGAAATGATTCAATTAATCATGAGTGAACATGCAGGTGTTTTTGCAGCACTTAAAGATCGAGACCTATTTAATCAAGCTCATCTTGAATATGGAGTGCTTACGTGGCCTGGAGACATTGACTTAGCACCAGATTCCATGCACGACGCAATTAAACTAAAAGGTCGTTGGGTTTTGCAATAGAGGATTTATCATGCTGGTTGGTTATGCACGTGTTTCAACGGTGGATCAAAATTTAGACCTACAGCTTTCTGCATTAAAAGAGGTTGGCTGCGAAAAGCTCTATCAAGATCAAATATCTGGAACTAAAACAAACCGTCCCGGATTGGATATGGCTCTTGAAGTTTTAAGAAAAAATGACACGTTAGTTGTTTGGAAACTGGATCGATTGGGTCGTACTGTTAAAGGGCTAATTGATTTGGTTAATCAATTACATCAAAAAGAGATCCACTTTAAAAGTATTACTGATAATGTCGACACATCCACACCAGCAGGCCGGTTCTTTTTTCATGTTATGGCAAGTCTTGCGCAAATGGAACGTGAATTAATGGCTGAAAGAACTAAGGCTGGACTAGCTGCTGCTAAAGCCAAGGGGCGTGTTGGTGGTCGTAAGCGAAAAATGACCCAGAGCAAAATTGAATCAGCTAAACAATTACTGGCGAATGGCACGTTACCTAAGGACGTTGCACAAAATCTTGGTATATCTGTACCGACTTTATATCGCTGGGTTCCTGCTTCCAACAATTTAACTTAAGTGAGCCAATAAATGAATTTTGAAATTGTTCCTATAACCGAAGAGCACGTTAAAGATTTTTGGTCTGCCGTCGACAGTGTTGCTCGTGAGCATAAATACTTGGCTTTTTTAGAGGGCCCACCAATCAATACAACCAAAGATTTTGTCTTACAAAACATCAATGGGAACTGGCCTCATCTTGTTGCAATACACAATGGGAAAATAATTGGATGGTGTGATATTAGCGCGCTTGATCGCCCTGTTTTTGCTCATATTGGGTCGTTAGGAATTGGCGTATTAGAACCTTATCGAGGTCAAGGTGTTGGAAAAGCATTAATGACTGCGGCGCTTCAAAAAGCAAAATTAAAAGGATTAACACGTATCGAGCTCACTGTGCGGGAGAATAATATACGAGCCATCGCGCTTTATGAAAAACTAGGATTTGAAAAAGAAGGTGTTCATAAAAATGGTGTATGTATCGATGGTAAATATGAAAATCATATTTTTATGGCACTTTTATTTTCTTAATAAACGATCAGAATGCGCAAGATTGTTTGAGATTCATCTCCCTAAGCCTACCATTGACATCCACTTTGACAATCTGCTGACATCGACTTAGAAAAGTGACAAGCACCATCCTTGGAATAAAATTAAAGTAAAACAAACGTCCGTTTTCCTTACCTAAAAATCACAAGCATAAGGCTGTCATTTTCAGAAGTGCTCTTCACTGCCAGACCATATAAAACTTGACTTGCTCAGTCGACTTCTGACTGTCTGAATCGCGGTAATCATCTTCACTACTTGTTTTTATATTCAGAAGTGGACT
>Ga0206887_10143_pt1 | contig 16962 bp, 16 predicted proteins | sample Alteio_BWOrgHeat_89_FD_153248 | JGI IMG/M metagenome (GOLD analysis project Ga0206887, IMG submission 153248) | Enriched cells from forest soil in Barre Woods Harvard Forest LTER site, Petersham, Massachusetts, United States - Alteio_BWOrgHeat_Nextera3 ...
GCGTACCAGTCGGCGAGTATACAAACCAATCGCATAAACTTAGCGCAATAATCAACCCTTTGGAGCCGTAGTCAAAATTAAATTTGGTTTGATTTCCTGAAATTGAGGGATAATTTTCGATATACGAACCGGCGGTTAGGATATTAAAGAATTTGGCCACTTGAACGCATGGAACCGATTGCTACGTATTCAACGCGCTCAATCGAGTGGAAGAATGATTTCTTTCTCTTTGGTGACGCTATCGTGTTACGTTACTCACGAGGTCTTATCGGCACGCGAGGCGAGCAGCGTATTCCGCTCAAGACACTTGAGCCAGCATATGTTCGCCTCAACTTCCGTCGAGATGTGTTTATTACCTCTGGCGGCTTGATTGCCTTATTTTCCTTTCTTGTCGGTCTGAGACTTTATACGGCGCACGCGATTTCGTGGCCGTTACTTTTTGTGGCTGGTACATTTGTGTTTGGAGTGATGCTCATCAGGGCCGGATTTCGAATGGTTGAGTGTGCAGAGTTCCAGACGCAAGGTGGAGGAGCAGTGTTCCGTATTCTGTGCTATGGACGCAGACGTGATGAGTTTGAGACATTTATTGGCGCGGTTGTTGGACGGATACAGGATGCAAAACGAGCGGCCTAACACCGCTCTTGAACCAACGCCTACCGCCCGTTAAATTCTTCCGTCAATTCTTCCTAAAACCCTTGTAAATAAAGGGTTTGTAACTGGTTGCCAGTCTTTGGGTATTTTGCATATTACAACTGCTCGTAATAGTCATCGGAGGCAATTCCATCCTCCGTGCCTGAATTCTCAGGTTCGAGGCCGCTTTCCTTCAAAATTTTGGCGATATCGGGAGAGATCCAGCGTCCACCCTTTTTCTTGGGGGTCGGTTTTACGCGATATTGCCCTTCCGAGTTTGACTCCAAAATTGCGCGTTCGACCATCCGTGCCAGGATGGGTTTGGCCCATTCATGGTCTTCGTGATAGCGCTTTTTTCCGCCGGCGTGGCGGCAAATTTCACGGGCGGCCACGAAATCCGCGCCGTACGTTTTCAAGAAAAGAAAAATCTCGCGCTCGTCTATATCCATAGGTCTAAAATAATCAATCTGTGGTCAAAGTCGAGTTTTGCTCCGGCCAGAGCCGGGAAAGGTCCACAGCCCCCATAGGTCGATAAATTTCGCCACTCGTCTTCCAATGGCAATTTTTGTACCATTTCCCTCACAAATGGAACAAAAAAATATACCGGGGTTTCGGTCGGTGCCGCGGACAGGTGTCATTTACGTGACGCATGAAGCGGCACAGCAGGGATTTTCGTACGGCAACCCGCACTGGGCCAATCTTGGCCAGGGCTCCCCGGAAACCGGCGAGATCCCGGGCGGCCCTCCGCGCGTTGTCGACGTGACCCTCTCCGAAGCCAGCCGGCAATACAGCCCGGTGGCAGGCAACAAACTCCTTTGCCAGGCGGTGGCCGATTTTTACAACGCCGCCTATCGGCGCGGAAAAAAATCACAGTACACTGCGGATAACGTCAGCATTGCCAGCGGAGGCCGACTCGCGCTGACTCGCCTGGCCAGCGCGCTGGGCGACATCAACATGGGCCATTTCATTCCCGACTACACCGCTTATGAAGAACTCCTGAGTGTGTTCAAAGCGTTTACGCCCATTCCGATTTTGCTCGAAGCCAAAAACGGATATAAAATTGCGGTGGAGGATTTGAAGGAAGAAATGCTTGGGCGCGGTCTGAGCGCGCTGCTGGCAAGCAATCCATGTAATCCCACAGGACAGTTGATTGAAGGAAAAGAATTGTCCGCCTGGTGCAGCCTCGCCCGCGAATGCCAGTGTTCGGTGATTTTTGACGAATTTTATTCACATTACATCTATACCAACGGAACGGCAAAAAAACCAAAAATGGTTTCCGCAGCGGAATTTGTGGAAGACGTTGAGCACGACCCGGTCATCGTCGTGGACGGCCTTACCAAAAACTGGCGGTATCCCGGATGGCGCATCAGTTGGACCCTGGGGCCGAAGGCGGTCATTGAGGCGATTGCCAGCGCCGGTTCATTTTTAGATGGCGGGGCGAATCATCCTTTTCAAAACGCCGCGCTCCCTGTGCTTGAAGTGAAAAATACCGTGGCCGAAACACTGGCCATCCAAAAACATTTTGCAAAAAAACGCAGCCTGGTTTTGTCGCGTCTAAAAAAAATGGGCATCACGGCAGATGCGCCGCCCGCAGGCGCGTTTTATATCTGGGCAAACCTATCCAAACTGCCGCCGCCACTGGACGAGGGCATGAGTTTCTTCCGTGAATGCCTCAAGGAAAAAGTGATCGTCGTACCCGGCGTGTTTTTCGACGTAAATCCGGGAAACCGTCGCTCGCTCATGCGATTCAAAAACTATTGCCGGATTAGCTTTGGGCCTGAAATCGAGAAGCTTGAGCTGGGCCTGGACGCGATAGAGCGCGTGATTGCAAAGTTAAAATGAGCGTTTAAGACCGGCCGGAACTACCGGTCCTGGCTGGCGATTGGTTTTTCGTGATAAGGTTTTCCCAGGCGATACAGAAGCAGGAGTTGCTGGTTCGCGGCGGCTATTTGCCTGTTGCCTGAGGCAGTAGCCAGTTTAATCGCCGTTTCCACCGTAGTAACCGCTTCAGGGAAACGCCCGGCTTCCGCGTACGCGGCCGCCAACGTACCCACGATACCGGGCTGTTTAAACCCGGTCATTTGACAGGCCTTTTCACCGTATTGGACCGCCTCACTTCCGTTGCGGATTGAGTTGTCCGGGCACGTCGCCAAAATCCACGCCAGGTTATTCAGGATCATGGCATCATTCGGGTCCGGCCCCAGGGCCAGGGCCCGCTGGAAATGTTTCACGGCCTGGCGGGAATCGCCAGTGGCATATTCCAGTGAACCCAAATCCATGTACGTTGTCACATCAGGCTCGAAGATAACCGCCATCCGCAGATGATAGAGAGCTTCCGCGTTTCGTCCCTGGCGCTTCAGAAGATCCGCGTACAACTTGTGGATTTGGGGCGCGGTGGGCTTGATTTTTAGCGCCTGCAAATATTGGGTTTCCGCGTCAGCGAATTTGCCTTGCAGGGCCAAGGCATGGCCGAGGTCCATCCAGGCGTCGCAATTGCCCGGGTCATTTTTTACTGCGAGCCTGAATTGATCCATCGCACCAGCATAGTCTCCTTTTTCGGCCAGGGTGACGCCCAGTTGATTGTATGCATCCGGAGCAGACGGGTTTTTGGCAACGGTGTCCGTCAGCAGCTTTTCCGGCGTACTAAACGCTTCAGCACGCTGGAAGCACAAGACGGAACTGCCTAAGAGGAGAACGGCGGCCACAGACCGCAAAGCCACCGGATTTGGCAGGGCGGCAATGGCAGAAGCGACGAGCGCCACGATGGCAGCCAAGGCGGGATATTGAAGATGATCGGAAACCTGCCACATGGTCAGAAATTGTGCGTCGAAAAATCCAAGTGAGGGAAACAGCATCACGACAAAACATCCCAGGCCAAAAAACGCGTGCCGTCCCCAACTGCGCCGGAAATAGAGACACAAAATGAACAGGACACATGCAAGAATATCAGGCAGGAAAGCCGTTAAGGTATGTGGATCAATCGTCCAGCGCGGATATTGCGCAGACAAATTGAATGGAAGGAGAACTTTCCCGAGATAGAACCAGAAGCAATCTCCAGCCCCGGCAAGCCGCTGCGGGAAACTCGCGGGCGGAAGTGGCAATTCAGTCGTTGGCAGCGCCTGGTTCTTTTGAAACCAGATGGACATCAATCCAAACGCGATCGATAGCACAAAGAATGGCAGCGTATGAAGGATGTCTTTTCCCGTTATTCGCCGGCGCTGCCATGCCACGCAAAGGAGCAGCAACACTGGAAGCATAACGGCCGTGGTTTTGGCCAAAAGTGCCAGCACAAAAGCAACCAGCGACACCACGTACCATAAGGTGGCTTTGCCATGCCTGTGGCTGTCGGCATCCGATTCGGCCGGATACAACACGGCTGCTTCGTAGTGAAGGTAGCCGATGAAGCTCAAAATAAAAAAAGGCAGGGACAGCGTATTCTTCAATTCGGAAATCCGCGCGACGGAATTGACGCAAACCGGATGGACCGCAAACAAGGCCGCCGCCAGCCAGGCGCCGGGAATTTTCAATCGCGCGAGCAACCGCCAGAAGAGAAGCGCGCTAATGGCTTGCAGCGCGATATTAACGATGTGATAGCCGGCGGGATTGGATCCAAATACCAGATGTTCCACCCACCAGCCGAATGCCGCCAGAGTAAAGTCCATCCGGAACCAGAGGTTGTACGGCGTCATGGCTCCGTTGATAAGGGGATTGAAATTCCCAGTCCACCACGCGTCGTCCATCACGAAACTTCCGGGCAGGACAGGACGATAGACGGCGAAGGTCAGCAGGACGATAACTAGCGAGCCGGCGACCAGCGCACAGCGATGATTGCCTTCTGATTCTGAGTTCATGGCAGTGCGGCAGGAGAAGCCGCGCACAACGAATGTTCAAGCAAAAAAGGCGAGCCTGTCTGGGCTCGCCTTTGGAGATTCATGAGAAACCTTACAACCCTTTTCCAATCATGTATTTGAGCAGGTCGGCCACGCGGCAGCTATAGCCCCATTCGTTGTCGTACCAGCTAATGAGCTTGAAGAAGCGCTTGTTCAATTCGATGCCCGAACCGGCATCGAAAATGGAACTCGCCTTGCTATGGATGAAATCCGTACTGACAACTTCATCTTCGGTGTATTCCAAAAAACCTTTCAGGTACGATTCGCTGGCGCGTTTCATCGCGGCGGAAATTTCCGCATAGTTGGTTTCTTTCACGGTGCGAACCGTGAGGTCAACCACGGAAACCGTCGGGGTCGGCACGCGGAAGGACATGCCGGTGAGCTTGCCTTTGACTTCGGGGCAAACCAGGCCGACCGCCTTGGCCGCGCCGGTGGTCGAAGGAATCAGATTGATCGCCGCGCTGCGGCCGCCTTTCCAGTCTTTTTTGCTGGGGCCGTCCACGGTCTTTTGCGTAGCAGTGTAGCTGTGCACGGTGGTCATCAGCCCTTCTTCGATGCCAAAGCCTTCTTTGAGCAGCACGTGGACGAGCGGCGCGAGGCAGTTCGTCGTGCAGCTGGCGTTGGAAATGACGGCGTGCTTGGCCGGGTCATACTTCTCATGGTTCACGCCCATAACGACGGTGATGTCTTCGTTTTTGCCCGGGGCGGAAATAATGACTTTCTTCGCGCCGGCATTGACGTGGCCGTAAGCGGATTTGGGATTGGCTTTGTCGGCGTCGGTGAACAGGCCGGTGGATTCGATGACGACTTCCACGCCGAGCGCTTTCCACGGCAGTTCCGCGGGCGTTTTGGCGCTGACCACTTTGATTTCCTTGCCGTTGACGATGAGGATATCGTCTTCCGGTTTATCCGCGGCGGATTTCTTTGAGCCGACGGTGCCCTGGAAACGGCCCTGGGTGGAATCGTACTTGAGCAGGTAGGCGAGATTGTCCGCAGGAACGATGTCACCAACGGCGACGACTTCGACGTCCTTGCCGATCATGCCCTGTTCCGCGATGGCGCGGAAAACGAGGCGACCGATACGACCAAATCCATTAATGGCAATTTTAACTGGCATATTTTTAACTTTCTAAAATTTCGGAAAATTATTGTTGCCCGAAGCAGATAATTTAGCAACGCGCAGCAAAGCGTCAATGAAGAATTCGGGTAGCACCCGCTGGCCTATGCCGCTCCCGCGGCGCCCTTTGCTACGTCGCCAGAGATTGGATTTATTATTGATCATTTCGCGCGTTGGATAGCCCCCGGGGGTCTTCCGCAGCCTTCCGTAGGCGGCCGAAACGAATAGCTGCAGTCTGGAATTCGAGGACGAGGACGACCCGCCTTCGTTGCACTCCGGCGCGGCAAGCGATGAGGAGGATTCCCAAGGCTTCCACCTTCGTCCCGCAAAGCGGGACTACAGTGGGCAGGCCCCCATTCGCTGGGCTACAGTAACCGGTCGCCCGCTTTGCGAGTGAGTGCCTTTTTATGATTCCAATTTCAACGCCTTTTTATAATAGCCCATTTTGCGGGTTCGCCTATGATGGCTTGCAGTTCAGAAATAACGTTTATGCAAAAGCGCCGTCATGACTCCGCAAACCAAGGAAAAAATTGATGGGTTAATTGTCAGGGCTGGGGTTTTGGTCTTCGTTTTCATCCTGGGCCGGGCCATCTTTGGCTTTTTAGAGGGAGAACGCATCGGCTATTGGCTGAAGCGGGACGCCCAACAGGGCGTGGCGACGATTGCCAAAGAGCGTGAGCACGGCGTGGTGGATTACAAATACAGCGTGGATGGACAGGATTATACCGGCATCAGCCAGCGGAACTGGGACATCGAGAAGTACCGCCATGTGGGCGTGCGGCAGGAATCCATCGTTTATTATTCATCGTCCCACCCGTGGCTGTCCTCGCTGGAAACACCGCAGTTCCCGACGACGGGCACAATTTTCCTGCTGATCGCGACTCCGCTCGAATGTCTGCTGCTGTTTATGGCCATCCTGCCGGGGCCCGTGTTGTTGCACATGGCCAATCAGAAGAAGTGAACCGGGATGAGCGCCAACGTTGGAGCGATTTATTCTATGCGAGACTGATCAATAGACAATAATCCATGCTTTTTCCGCTTCCGTTAAAAAACACTTCTAATAAGATTTAAGATTATGAACAGAGCGTATCTAAAAAATATTCCGGGCGGTCTTGCGGCGGGGCGAGCTGACTGGCGTTGTTGCTCCTCGATCACAGATTTCCTTCGAATATGCTCTCTCGTCGCGCCTCGCCATCCAGCCCGCCGCGCTCACAATCCCATCGCCGGCCTATTTTTCAGAAACGCTCTTAAGAGCATTCTATTGGCTATTGCGATGGTGGGAGGATTGGCTTTTACATCGCCATTGTTTGCCCAGCCATCCGCCGTGGATTTCCCGGCGGCGAGTCCCGCTTGCACGCTCAAGCAACGCGTTGGGTTGACGGACATCGAGGTTGTGTATTCGCGACCGGGCGCAAAAGGGCGCACTGTTTACGGCGGCATCGTTCCCTACGGCACGGTCTGGCGCACCGGCGCGAACTTTGCCACCAAAATTACGTTCAGCACCGCGGTCAAACTCGAAGACCGTGACATTCCCGCGGGCACGTATTCGTTGTTCACCATTCCCGGCACCAATGAATGGACCATTATCATCAACAAAAATGCCAACCAGTGGGGCTCTTTTCAATATGATCCCAAGCAAGACCTGGTGCGGTTCGAGGTTACGCCGAAGACCATGGCGGACGACACGCTCGAAACCTTTATGATCGAATTCAACCAGATTCGTGACGACTCCGCTATGCTCACGCTGATTTGGGATAAAACGGTCGTCCCCGTTCGCCTGCAGGTTGACGTGGTCAGCAAGCTCGCGCCGCAAATTGAAGCAGCGATGGCGGCGCCGGGCAAAAAGTCGGATGGCTTTTATTTCCAGGCGGCCTCGTTTTACTATGACCACAACCTGGATTTAAACAAGGCGTTGAACTGGGTAAATGCAGGGCTGGCCGATAACCCGCGGATCGCTTTCGAGATATTGCACCTCAAGGCTGAAATTTTGGCGAAGCAGGGAGACAAGGCCGGGGCGATCGCCGCCGCCAAACAGTCCAGCGACCTGGCCGTCAAAGCGGAAGGGCCGGATAATTCCTTCGTATGGATGAATCAGAAGCTGATTTCCAGCCTGCAATAAGGCAAAAGTGAGCCGTGGCGATGGTCAATCAGAAGAAATACGTCCCCTATGCCTTCCGGCCTCCGCTCGCCACATGCCACCCTGCCCACCGTAGCCTTGGCGTACCTTAGTTAGGCCTGCGGCGAAACTTCAGCCTTTTCTTGGCGGCGTGCACGGAGTGCCCTGCCCTACCTTAATCGGCGCCTGCGGCGGAAAAAAAAGCGAAATCAAACCGAAACAAACCGGAAAGTGAGGCAAAATCACTTTGGATCGAGGGAAAGCATCACCGCAAGAGAATCCATATAATCACGCCAATGAACGATTTTGCGGTCCTTAATGGTAATGATAGAACAAAAGCGGTTGTCGTAGGCTTTTCGCGTGCCAGGAACGATGCCGTGAACCGCATATTCCAGGATGATAACACCGGGCTGCGCAGTCTGGTGCACGCGTAAATTGTCGGCGGAATGAAGGATGTTGGTGTAACCGCCAAACCAGTCCATATAGGCTTCACGCCCTACGATTTTATTGGTAAATCCCGGGATGTGATATAAAAACTCAAAAACTGCGTTTTCCGCGACCGCATCCCAAAAGTGTTCGCCATCCACTTCGCCTTTCAAGCCCTCCATAACAATGCTAAAAAATGGTTCGGCATTTTTATTAAAGGCGGGGTGACTTCGATCCAGCTTTTTTGCCCGGGCAGATTTATTTTTCATTTTTGTCGGTTGACGGGGTCCCGCCCCATTGTTGCAGAGCGGCCACGACGCAGCACGGCCCTACCGATTCGAGGACGAGGGGGACATTAAAGTTTCTCGGGCTGGCCCATGAGCTGGCCGATGCGCTGGAGCAGGCGGCCGGCGGCGCCGCCGTCGAGCACGCGATGGTCGAAGCTCAAAGTCAGGTTGGCTTCAATTATCGGGACGAATTGGTTCTTTTTCTCGTCCCAATGCGGCGCAGGGCGGCCGGCACCCATGCCGAGCACGAGCGTTTGTTCGGGGAGCGGAATGGGCGTGGCCCAGGTGAGGCCGAAGGTGCCGAAATTGGTGACGGTGGCAATCGAGCCGCCGGTGGCATCGGCGGGGAGCTTCCGCTGGCGCGCGAGTTCGACGAGTTCGTTGTAGCGTTCGGTCAAATCGCGGAGGGTTTTCTGGTCGGCATGGCGGATGACGGGGACGAGCACGCCGTCTTCCGCTTCCACGGCGAAGCCAACATCAATGGAGCCGGGGTGGACGATTTTGGTGCCGACGAGGCGTCCGGCGGGGGCGGAATTTTCCGAAAGCGCAATGGCCAGCGCGCGCAGGGCGTAAAGGGCCGGGCCGGGCTTGGGATTGGAGGTTTTGCGGTGCGCGAGGACGGCGTCCAGCAGCACAGGCAGACCGACGGTGGCGAGCGGACGGGTCCAACTGCGGCGCATGGCGTCAGCCACGGCGACGCGCATGGACGAAGCGCCGCTCATTTTTTGCTTTTCGAGCGAGGTAATGAATTTCTCAAAATCCTCGATGGTGACACGACCCGCCGCGCCGCTGCCGGCCACGCCGGCCAAATCGGCGGCGCTCAAACCAAGCTCGGCCATGCGCGCCTTGAGGCGCGGCGAAAGGTAGCTGGCGCCGGCGGCATTCGCCGGGACGGGCAAACCGCGCACCGTGGGCCGCACGCGCGCCCTGCCGTTGGTATCACCTTTGGCCATACGGTCAGTGTCGGATTGTTTCGCCGGAGTGGAAACGTCCAGGCCCTGCCGCGCCGCTTCTTCCTTCGTCGCTTCAATGTGACCGAGAGTGGCGCCCACAGCGTAACTTTCGTCCACCTGCGCCGAAAAATCTTCGATTTTACCACCGCAGGGCGAGGTGACGGTCATCGTGGCTTTGTCGGTTTCGACTTCGATCAAATCCTGGCCCGCTTCGATTTGGTCACCCGGTTTGGTTAAAAAATTAATGATCCGGGCCTCGGCAATGGATTCGCCGAGTTGTGGCATGATGATAGGAACCTTCATTCAATGAAAAATTAAAAATGAGAAGCAAAAAATGCCAGGCGTTCTGCCGGTGATTTTAGGCACGTTGAAGTTAATCAGCAAGCCGAGCCGTTTTTTTGCCAGTTTCAAACAGGTTAAAAGTTGCGCTTCAAAAACCGGCAGCATCGTTTCGAAATTTTCCTCAAACCCTGGTGACCTGGTGACCTGGTGGTTAAGTTGCATGGATCTATTGTCGCAGAAGGCCACGGGCAGCCGCAGCAACGCTGCGGGCAGTGGGGCGATGCGCGGCCCACAGGTTGGGATGATAAGGCACAGGCGTGTCCTTGGCATTCAGGCGTTGCGGCGGCGCATCCAGCAGGCCGAAACCCTCGGCAGTCACCCGCGAAATCACTTCCGCCGTCACACCGCCCCAGGGCCAGGCTTCGCCGACGCACAGGAGCTTGCCCGTGCGCGCGACGCTGGCGACAATGGTGTCGGTATCGAGCGGTTTGACGGAGCGCAAATCCACCACTTCGATTTCCCAGCCTTCGCTGGAAAGTTCTTTGGCGGCCTCGAGGGCTTCGTGGACCATAGCGCTGTACGTGACGATGGTCAGGTCGCGGCCTTCGCGGGCGATACGGGCCTTGCCGATGGGCAGGGCTTCATCCGGCAACTTTTCGGCCTTCAAATGGCGGTAAAGGAATTTGTGCTCACAAAAGATGACCGGGTCGTCCAGGGCGACGGCTTCGAGGAGCATGGAATAAGCGTCCTCAACGGTCGCAGGCGTCAGCACGATAAGCCCGGGATAGTGGGCGTAAATGGCCTCGATACACTGGCTGTGAAAGGGGCCGCTGCCGGAAGTACCACCAAAGGGAAGGCGGACGGTAATCGGGCAGGAAACATTGGTGCGCCAAAACAAGGTGCCGGCCTGGTTGACGATTTGATTGAAACCGACGAGGGAAAAATCGGCGAACTGCATTTCGATAATGGGCCGCATGCCTTCGATGGCCGCGCCGACGGCCATACCCATCATCGCGTCCTCGGAAATGGGCGAGTCGAGAACGCGCCCGGGGAATTCCACGGCGAGGTTTTTGGTGGCCTTGAACGCGCCGCCAAAGCTGCCGACGTCCTGCCCGTAAATAAACACACGCGGGTCATCGCGCAGGGCGCGTGCCTGGGCTTCGCGGATGGCTTCGATATAGGTAAGGCTCACAGGGTTGGGCCAAATAAAACTCTAGTGTTCCGCATGCCCTTCGCTCAAATGTTGGGACGCAATCGCGCGCCATTCCTCGACGAACGGGTCAGGATCGGGCTCGCGCTGGACCTGGGCAACGGCGGTTTCAATTTCATGGACAATTTCCTCGCGCACGCCGGCAATCTGCGAGGCGGTGATCCATTTCTGCCGCAGGAGAAAGTCTTCCGCCACTTTCAGGCAATCGCGCCCGAGCTGAGATTTTTTCAATTTTGGGTCCACGTAATCGGCCGGGTCGTGTTCGCCATGGCCGCAGAGGCGCAGGAGGTTCGCAACCACCAACTGCGGACCGCCGCCCTGGCGGGCGCGGGAGACGGCCTGGCCGACAATTTTTATGCAAGCGGCGAAATCGGTCCCATCGAGCGTGTGCACATCCACACCGTAACCGGCTGCCTTGTCGGCAAGGCTGACGCAGGCGAACTGACGGGAGGTGGGTGTGGAATAGGCATATTGGTTGTCCGCAATGACTAAAACGAGAGGAAGTTTTTCGACGGCCGCCTGGTTGATGGCTTCGTGAAAGGAGCCGGTGGAGGTGGCGCCATCGCCGATGCAGGTGGCGCCAACAGTCCCGAACTTTTTCTGGAAGCGACGCGCGAACAATATGCCATTGACGACCGAGATCATGGCGCTCAGATGACTAATCATGGGAAGAAGGCCGTCGTGAGGCGAACCGCGGTGGACGTTGCCATCGCGCCCGCGCATAGGGCCGAGGGGCGAGCCTAAATAGGTCCGCACGGCGTCCAGGATGGTTTCGCCAAAGGCGAGCCGGCCGGCGGCGTCGCGGATTAGCGGCGCAAAGACGTCGCCTTTTTGGAGAGAGACTCCGAGGGCCGCGCTGAGGGCTTCCTGCCCGCGGCCCAGAAAAACACCGCCATGTATTTTGTTCGCACGGTAGAGCGCAGCGAACTTATCGTCGAGCATGCGCGCCAGCAACATGAAGCGAAATGCAGACAAATAGATGTCGCGCTCTGATTTCGTTCCGTGAGACGGCTCCGTATCGAATGCCGTTTGCACCATGGGGAAAGTTTATAGCGAAAACTGCCAATCAGCAACCCCTAACCACGAAATGGCCTCAACGTGCCACCTGGGCCGGGGTGACGATGGCAGGGGCATCGGTACGAAGGAGACCGCCGAAGACGCTGATGTTGCCGTTGTCATCCTGGCGCAGGCGCGGGCGGGCATTCGCATAATCGTACTTATCCCGTTTAACAATCTGGCCATCAGGATTAATGACGGCGTAGATGAACGTGGAAGCGCCATCCTGATAAAGGACATGCAGATCGCTGGCGGGATCCATCTGGGCCTCAGGCTGGCCGAAGGAAATCATGGGGCCGATAGCGCGGACTCTGATAACGTTGGCAGATGATTCGTCGGTAACCTGGATGTAAAGCCGGAGTTGATCGCGCAGATAATTTGCCTCGATCAAGGTATATTTGCGGACGTCGGGCCGGGCACTGCCGGCGCGGGAATTGGGGACGCCAAATGATTGCGACCACAATTCCGCCCCGCGAATGACATCAAAATCCTGCGGCGCGCTGGTAACATCGGTGTTCCAATCGCGGATATGCAAGGTGGCGGTGATCTTGTAGCCGCCGTCGCGAGCAAGCGCAAAATACGGCGCCAAGTCCACGCGTTTGGTGGCTATTTCCGACGTGCCCAAATCGAAAGGACCATAGACCGGCGGGTCCGATTTTTTGGACACGACGGGACCGTCCTTCGATTCCACCATGAATGAGAGCCAGACGTCATCGGCGCCCAAATGGAGGGTTTGGCCGGAGCGATTGGTAATATGGACGTAAACGGGAACTGATTCGCCGGGCAAAAAGTGTTCCTGGTCCAGCGTGAGGCCAACACTGACCTGAGCCGATGCGAGACAGGCAGTCAGAGCAATGCCCAGCAAGAGAAATAAGGCTTTCATCAACACAAGCATAGTAAGGGAACTGGCATAGAAGATGCAACAGAAAAGAAAGAATTGGAAGATATCGTCATCGCATTGGAAAAATGGGGAGAGATGGTGTAATATCTTGTGCAACAGGCAAGCGGCGATTTATAATTCGCCCGTTAACGTCTTTAACATGGCAAGACCTAACAATATTACGATGTGCAGTTTCTGCGGCAAATCCCACGCGGAAGTGCGCAAACTCATCTCCGGGCCGGGCGTCTATATCTGCGACAACTGCATTATTCTTTGCAAGAACGTCCTCGACCGCGAACTGCAGGTGCAAAACCAAAAACGACAGCCGAAGTTCTCGGTACCCAAGCCGGCGGAAATCAAGCGGCAACTGGATTTGTATTGCGTGGGCCAGGAACAGGCCAAAAAAACTCTCGCGGTGGCGGTGCATAATCATTTCAAACGCATTCAGCCGGAGGCGGAAGAAGAAGGCGGCCGCGCCAGCGCCGTGAATTCGCGGCACGGTGACGTGGAAATTGAGAAGAGCAATATTTTGATGATTGGCCCGACGGGTTCGGGCAAGACATTGCTGGCACGCACGCTGGCAAAAATCCTGGATGTTCCGTTTGCGATCGCCGATGCGACGACGCTGACCGAGGCCGGCTATGTGGGCGAAGACGTGGAGAACATTGTTTTGCGGTTGCTGCAAAACGCCGATTACGACGTGAAACGCGCGCAGCGGGGGATTGTTTACATCGATGAGATTGACAAGATCGCGCGCAAGGCGGAGGGACCGTCCATCACGCGCGACGTGAGCGGCGAAGGCGTGCAGCAGGCGCTGCTGAAAATCCTCGAAGGCACGATTTGTAATGTGCCGCCGCAAGGCGGACGCAAGCATCCGCAGCAGGAATATATCCGCGTGGACACGACAAATATTTTGTTCGTTTGCGGCGGGGCATTTGTGGGGCTGGAGCGGGTGATTCAACGCCGCATGGGCCGGAACGTGATGGGATTTGGCGCGATGGATGAAGCGAAGAAAGCCGCGGCAGTGGAGCGCACGGAGATTCTCCAGTACGCTGAACCGGAAGATTTGCTGAACTTCGGGTTCATTCCTGAATTCATCGGGCGATTACCCATCCTGACAACGCTGGCGGAATTGACCGAGCCGCAGTTGATTTCAATCTTGACCGAGCCGAAGAACGCGTTGACGAAGCAGTTTGCCAAGCTGATGGCGATGGAGGGCGTGGACCTGGAATTTACGCCCGATGCGCTGCACGAATTATCCACGCAGGCACTGAAAAAGGGCACGGGGGCGCGGGCATTGCGCGGCCTGATTGAAAAGTTGATGCTGGATCTGATGTTCGACGTGCCGGAAGTCTCCGACATCGTGCATGTGAAAATCACGGCAGCGGTGGTGCGCGGCGAGAGCAAGCCCATTGTGCGCAAGAAGCAGGACGCCGAGGCGGCGTAAGTCTGTTTCTATTCCCCATCATTCCCAATCGTTTCTGTCGGACACGAATTCCGGACTTCCTCTGCTTCGGCAATTTCTTTAGGGGTTTGCGGCTGGCGATAAACGTAAGAATAACCGCCTTCATCATCTCGTTTAAAAAATTTGGGGGCGGTAGTACGACAAATGTCACAATCAATGCATGTACTATCGACATAAAAGCGCCCCGCCACATTTTCCGGATTTTTCAAATTTTTGTCTGCCATAATTTTCCTTTCTCGTAAGGAAACATCTCACAAAATGACAATTGATAGAAATTCATTAGTTTAATACATTAATGCTATTTATGAATGACTTCCTTCAAACCTCACCGTTTGACCTTTATGAATTGTCGCTCTTCAATCTGGTGGTAAAGCACCGCAGTTTTACGAAGGCAGCTGAAGCCGCTGGATTAACGCAAAGCGCGATAACCCGGCAAATCCAGGGGATCGAGGCCAGCCTGGGTGTCGGTCTGCTAGAGCGGACGACAAGAGCAGTCCGCTTGACCAGGGCCGGTGAATTTCTTTTCCACGAATCGTCGCGGTTGCTGGGCGACGTGGACCAATCGCTGCGACGGCTCAAGGAAGATTTTGCAAATGCGAGAAAAGAAGTTCGCGTGGGCGTTTCACGTTCGGTGAGTCTGGCGCATTTACCGGGACTCTTTCATGCGAATCTTCGACAACAGTCCAAGGTGGCGTACAATGTTTCCTACGAATCCAGCGCGGAAATTCTGGCGGCATTGGAAGCGAACGAGCTCGACCTTGGAATCTTGTGTCCCCCACCCCGACTGCCAAAAACACTCAGTATCACGCATCGTTTTGAGGATGCATTTACCCTGATCGCACCAGCCGAATTGGCGGCACAATTTAATGCTCTTTCGAAACCGGCAACGAGCCCCTGGCTTGGCAAACAGTCGTGGCTTTTGCTAGATGAGAAAACGAACACGGGAAACAGGTTGCGGAAATGGATGGCCGCTTCACATTTGAAAGTTGAACCCGCCATACAGCTCGACAATTTTGACCTCATCATCACGCTGGTTTCCATCGGCATGGGCATTAGCTTCGTTCCCATCCGGGCGTTATCCCTTTATACGCGGAAAAAACGGTTAGTTCGATTGCCTCGGGCAGATCGTTTCGAGCGGGAATTGGTAGTTCTAATGAGACGACACCGCAAGCAACCGGACCATTTGAAGGAGTTTGTAAGAAATATTTTATTTTGATTCTGCTGCCACTGACCTCACACCCATATCCTCATTCCAAAGCTCCAGTCGGTGTAATTACTTTTCCTTTTTCCCAAACCCCCAAATGATCAGCCAGGCGGCCAAAGCCACCAGCAGGATGATCCACCAGAAGAAGCGAAGCTCGCCAGAAAAGGCTTTGACCAGTTCAAATACCGCCGGAAAAATTAAACAGAGAACGATTATGACAATAACCATGCCGGTTATGGTCAGAAAAAACGCCCAGCGCGGGTTCATGGCTTATGGTGACTGGGTATGCAGTTGTGATTGAAGGCCGTTCATGGGCAGGAGCATATTGACGCCGCTCGCGCCGCTGCCGACGACCAGGGGTGTTTTGCCGTCCCATTTTTCCACAATCTGCAATTGGATGAAATTGGGATTATCCTTGAGCACCTCGCCGCGAACCCTCATGGCCTCCGCCTGGCCCTTGGCGGTGATAACGGTGGTATCGGCTTCGATCTGCGCTTTTTGTTGCGTGAATTTGGCTTTGTCCGCTTCCTGTTCCTGGACCATTTTCGCCTCGATGGCATCCTCCAGTTGTTTGCTCAGGTCGATGTTCTGAATGACGACATCGTCAATCACGAGCATGGTGCCGACTTTTTCACGCGCGCTGGCTAGCGCTTTGTCTTTAATGATTTCGCGGTTTTTCACAATTTGTTCGGCGGTGTCCAGGGCCGTGACTTCTTTCATGGCCTCCTGGACGCGGGGCTCGATCAAACTGTCGAAGGGGTCGCCGGCATAACCCTGGTAAATCTGCACGACAGATGATTCAGGAACCCGGTAGAGCACTTGCAGATCCATATCCACCTGCTGCAGGTCGGATGAATAACAGGACGCCTTGATGCCGCGGGTTTGCTGTTTGATCAGCACCGGCACAATCGTGGTGATGAACGGTTTTTTAAACCCAAAGCCCTGCGGCTTGAAGATGGGCGAAACCTGGCCGAGCGTCACTTCCACGCCGCGCGAGCCAGGCTCCACGACATAGGAGCTGCTGGAGATCACAATCACGGCGACAAAAATAAGAACGGCTATCCCAATAAGTCTGGCACAGTTGCCCAGCCAGCCGGAAATTCGTACTGCCAGCACCGGCGCCCATGCCGTTGCCCAACTGGACGCCGAGCCGTTCCGCCTGCTCATTTGCGACCTTAAGATGCCGCGCATTGACGGCCTCCAGGTGCTCGCCATCGTTCGCCGCCGGTTTCCCGATTTGCGCACGGTCGTCCTGACCGCGCTCGAAGATGAAGAATTTCGCTCGCGCGCCTATGCGCTGGGCGTGGACCTGTTCTGGCTTAAGTCCGACATGCAGCAAAACATGAAAATGTTCCTGGACTGCCTGGAATCGCTCTTGGGGCGCGACCTGGCCGGCGGCTTCCGCGGCATCCAGAACAAAAGCCTCATGGACATCATCCAGATGGA
>Ga0206887_10144_pt1 | contig 16832 bp, 17 predicted proteins | sample Alteio_BWOrgHeat_89_FD_153248 | JGI IMG/M metagenome (GOLD analysis project Ga0206887, IMG submission 153248) | Enriched cells from forest soil in Barre Woods Harvard Forest LTER site, Petersham, Massachusetts, United States - Alteio_BWOrgHeat_Nextera3 ...
TGATTCTTTCCAGCTTTTTTCTGCTCGGTTCGACGAATGTGAAACGTCGCAGGATAGACCAAGGTAGGCTTTTGTTCTTGTTTGTTTATAGATTGTTGCTTAAGGTCAAATAGACAACGATTAATTTGCCCGTTGGAAAGGGTAGCAAAGGATAATCGTAAACCAATGCTGGCAGCACTCTTCGGGACAGAAACGATAGTGATGCAGCATAAGCAAACTAATAAAGCGATAAGGGTATTTCTTATTACCATATGGACCCGAGCTTAAATCACCAAAACCGACTTGAGTATACGGTTTTTGAAGAATATTTGGACTTATTTTGATAGTTATTTTAAGATTTATACGGAATCTTCTCCAATAGTCGACTACACTCTAATTTGCCTGTATTTGCATGATAATTTCAGAGGTTAAGCTTAGAACATGAATAAAATTAACCTTGAATTAGTGCTATTTGCTGACCAACAATTCATTCTGTTGTTTTTATTGATTTTCTTAAGCACCAGCCCTGCTTCTTTTGGTAAAAACCAACCGTCTTCCGACACCCAAAAAACAATCAGAAATGTTATCGGCAATGCCAATAACCTGATGGCACGACAATTATTCTCACAGGCACTTGAGGAATATCAAAAATGTCTCGATATTGATCCAGGCAATACCATCGTTAAGGCCAATATTGTGCTGTTGCATAACAATTGGGGTATAGCCCATTTTCATAAGGAAGAGTATCAACTGGCTAAGGCAGAATGGGAAGAAGCACTAAAGCTTAGCCCAAATGACCATAATGCCCGAAATAACATACGCATTCTTGAGCAAACTCTCACGCAGAATGGATTAAATCTGAACAGCCTACACAATGCGAAACTGGAGGAAACAGGAAAGGGCAAAGAGGAAAGTGATCATTCAGCAATTATTCTTCTTACCCCGGCTACTAAGGGCAATAGTCACCAGAAATCTTTTCAAGATGCGGATACGGCCTCTGAAGTAAGTCTTCCTGGTTATCAAACTTCAGCTACTTTCAAGGCCCCATTAACTGATATTTCTGAAAAACATTCTGGTGTAGAAATATTGCCAGGGTCTGACCACTCGATGGTGATGCCGACGGAAGTAAAAGAAAGCACTATATCTAATAGCACAGCCAAAAATGCAAAATTAGATCAGCCTATGCTACCTGTGGCAAACGGAGAAGCACAATCTGGTGCAGATGATGCTATCGGTACTCTGGAAAGAAAAATTTATGGGCGAGCTTTAACAGAGTTACCAATAATGAAAAGACTTGAAAAAATGGAATTAGATAGTTTTGGGCAGATAAGCAGTGCCCCAATTAAAGAACGGGTCTCTTCGCTTCAAAAGTTCTTTGATAGCAGGCGCTAGGAAATTACGCTAGTGCATGGGCTAGTGGTGCTGGTGGTGTCACTTGGTGACGTTCTATTTCGGTTACGGTCTCGGCTTCGATTGCCCATACATAAAGGCAAGTATAGAAAGCCGATCTGATATACATAAAGACTGCTGTCATTACTACCACAGCGCAGAACCATATAACCATCGACATCCAGAAAAGAGTTGAGCCTAATATTCCTTGCCAGTAAGTAAAGCCCAATATTCCTACTCCTATGGCTCCTACAATGTACGAAAACATATCGGCAATATAATCGATGCCTACTTCACCAAAACCGATGGTTAGAAGATTGCCAGAGGCAATCTTATCGGCACGCTTCAGAGCGCTAAAGAATGAACTACCTTCGATTACAATTGCTGGCAATATTAAATGTCCGGCTAATGTCCAAAAGACTTGCACTATTTGGGCAAGGAAACCACCCAAACCCATAGAACTTAGAGAGGCTTTGTTCTTTAAGAATCCGGCAACCTTTTTCGCTAAAAATGTCGCAAACCCTAGCAAAATGATGGCAGGAAGGCTAGCAAGAACTGCCTGACAGGCAATGGAAAATTTACCGCTGCCCGGGCCCTCAGTCAGGTGGCTGTAGACCATAGCCGTAGTAACGCCCTCTAAATAACGATTAACAAGCCACCAAAGGACAGCGATGAAGGCAGCTGCCCAGGCCGCGTCAGGATTGCCGCTAATAGCAAAGGCGCCAAAACCACTTTGGTCCATGCTGCCATTAAGGCCACTCATATGAGCAAGACTTTGAGGGTCAAAGTTATTGAGGAGATGGTGTGACGTACCACTGGGAGACTCGCTCGGGTGAAAGAAACGGGTGACATCGCACATCATCAAGATGCCAAAGATGAAATTGGTTAAGACGGTAACCATAGACGGATAAAGGAGGCGTTTGTCTTCCCAGCCCATCCGCACACTGGCTAAAATCATTTTGAAGCCGCGACCCAGAGATTCAAACATAGTAAATTTGGCTTATACCCTAAGTTTACGTGAATATTCTAAGGAGTTTTTTAGCTAATGTAAAGCGTATTTAAGGTTGAGGCTTGCATTTTATGTTCTGGAGAAAATGCTGGAAACTGCTCATCTGTGTACCTTTATGGCTTGATTTACACCTTTGCCTGCATCGGATTATTCGTTCCTTCCAGTTCTAAATCTTCAGCATCATAAAAATTGTCCAGAATTTGCTGGTAATGTTGGGTAATCACCTTGCGTTTAATCTTAAAAGTGGGAGTGAGCTCATTAGTTTCAAGACTGAAATCGTTTTCTAGGATTTTGAACTTTTTGATTTGTTCAAAGTTAGCTAAGTCACCGTTTTTTGCCTTTACGGAAAACTCGATTTCCTGCAAGATGAGGGGATTTTCCAACAATTCATTGTAGGTTTTGAACTCTATTTGATTAGCTCTGGCAAAAGATAAAACTGAATCCCTATTAAGAGTAATCAAGGCTGTAATATATTTTCGACGATCTCCGTAGACTAGAATTTGACTGATCAAGTGATCTCCTCGAAAGAGGTTTTCAATTCGTTGAGGAGCAATATGCTTGCCACCAGCGGTAATAATGATATCCTTTTTGCGATCTTTTATTCGGATATAGCCATCTTTGTCTATTTCACCAATATCACCTGTTAAGAACCAACCGTCTTCGAACGCTTCCAGTGTAGCTTCTTCGTTTTTATAATATCCGGCAAAGACTGTTGGTCCTTTCACCATGATTTCCCCGTCTTCTGCCAATTTTATTTGTACCCCAGGTAATGGTTTGCCAACTGTACCAGGCCTATTATCTTCGGGAGTGTTGCATATTGCTGGTGCGGCAGTTTCAGTCAGTCCGTAGCCTTCGACTATTTTTAATCCAATAGTGTCGAAAAAACTGTGTACTTCGTGAGATAAGGGGGCTGCACCAGACACCATGATTCTAAGTCTCCCACCAAAGCGACGTCTTATCCGCGAAAAAACAAGGCGGTCTGCTACTCTTAGTTCAGCACGGTAAATATGTTCGGCGATTGCTTTTTCATTGTTTGGTAAATTAGAATATTTAGCCGCCCGCTTTCCCAAGGCTAATGCCCAGCGAATCAAGTATTGCTGAGCCTTTGGTAAGTTCCTTATCTCCAATTGGATTCTTTGATATGCCTTTTCATAAAATCTTGGTACCGCATTTAGTACTGTAGGATGGACCTCCACCATATTCTGAGGCACTTTCTCCATAGACTCAGCATAAGCAATGACTAGACCCTGATAGATAGAGAAAAACTGTCCACCTACTCTTTCATAAACATGGGAAAGGGGTAAAAAGGAAAGGAGAACATCGTCTCTCTTAAACTCAACGGCCTCAGAGATTCCTTTGCAAACGGCAAAAATGGTTGAATGGAGAAGCATTGCTCCTTTTGGGATACCGGTCGTTCCCGATGTATAGACAATTGAGGCCAAATCAAAAGGCTGAACTGAGGCAATGCGAGAATTTAAGTCGTCAGGATGATTAGGTAGATATACTTCCCCATCCTTCAAAAGATCCTGCCAGGAAAGAATACGGAGATGATCGTCTAATTTATCTATTGTGCCATCTAAAAGGACTACGAAACGCAACAACTTAGGCAAGGCAGAAATTGAAAGAATTTTTGCCAGTTGTGCGGGATTTTCAACGATAATGCCAACTGCATCGCTGTTCTGAAGAAGATATTGAATTTCGGAAGGCGAAAGAGTTGGATAAATGGGAACACTGTGGGCTCCGCAGGATAGAATCGCTATATCCGACCATGTCCATTCCGCTCTTGTCTGAGACATAATGGCCACATTGTCGCCTTTATTAACCCCGAGGTTAAGAAGTCCACCAGCTGCTAGTTCAACGACTTTCCCCTGTTCACGCCAAATAACTTTCTGGTAGGCACCATTTACTTTGTGCAAAATGGCTGGCTTTTCCGAACAGCTTTTAACCCGCTCCCAAAATACATCAACTATTGTTTCTTTCGCCAATTCTTTTTCTCTTTCTATTTAGTTGAGCTTATTAAGCTCTGGTTTAGCCAGTCTAAATAAGGAGCGTACCCCTTTTCTATAGATAAGCAAATAATTTCTGGAATCTCATAACTGTGAATCTGACAAATACGACTTTCTAGAGCACTAAATTTCCTTTTACTGGTTTTTATGAAAAGAAGAGTTTCTTCTTCCTCACATAATTCTTTTTTCCACGTATAGAAAGATTTCACACCTGGTAAAACAGAAACACAAGCAGCTAACTGTTCCTCTATTAATGTTCGAGCAAGGGATTGAGCATCATTAGCAGGACAACTGACAATGACTAAAGCTTCGTCTGCCATATTCAATTCTTGCCTCTTAACAACTCCTGTCCGGCTTCTAGAATAAAGTCGGCGAGCGCTTCGTTTAATAACGTATATGGTTCAGGCTGAAGGCGTGGCATCCGATATCTTTTGTGCATTTTGAGCACGATTGTATTTATGCCAAGCTCGTGAGCGGCAAAATAGGGTAAATTGCCTACTCCATTATCGGATTTATCAGTAAGAACATTTTCGAGAGCCATTAGCCTGAGTTTCAAGCGGTTTGCGTAATCATCGGCATTGCCATGTAACTGCATTTGCAAACCAGGTGATTCATGCCAAGAAGCACCTAGCAAAAAGAGAATTAGAGCTATTTGACCAGCGCGAGCAATATCGATAAAGGCTCTGCAAAATGGTGTCTCCAGATAAGAGCAAGGATCGGCTACGCAGCAATAATTAGTTAGCAATGTGTGGCAGCCACTGAGCTTACTTAATAAGGCAGCCATACTACCCGTGTAAGCATCAGCTTCTTGGAATTCACCTTCTTTCCAGTATGCTGTAGCATGTGGTGCAACCACGAGAATTGGTAGCTCTCCACCAATAAATTTGTAGTCTGGCTCGCCAGCTTGAGGTAACTCTTCGTAACGTTCAGCAAGGAGTGTTTCATACTGTATTGCCCAATCGAGCGGTAAAGATTGAGGCTGTTCTTCGATTATGTAATCGAGAGCGTGATCTATATCACCAAAACGTGCTTGCGAATGGGAAAGAACCCAAGGACTGAAAGGCGACTGCCCAACTACGGTTACCATTTTGCCTCGTCTAAAAGCATAAAAGATTTCCATGGCTGTGCCATAACTAGGTCTGTTTAAATTAGCAAGCAAGGCATCACACTGATCTATTAATTCAAGAGAATGTCTAACTCGGACATTGAGCCCTTCTTCATATTCTATGGTTGGTTCGTTTTCCTTTCCCCAGGCGAATTCCAAAGGGTTGATTACTCTTAAACCGCAGCGATGAAGCTTCGTCATAGCTAAAGAGCGCCAATCCGCATCGAGACCCTGCACTGCTATGTCTTGGGTGTCAACGGTACCACCGGTAAGGTATATGGAAGAGAGCATAAGTTTGAGGGATACCTTAGTTTTTAATCTGGGACACTGTTTGAGAGCCTTGGAGAGAGAAAGATTCGTGAGTATTGACCCGGAAATTGACCTCTTTAATTTGATGAATCAATTTTATATCCAATTTCCGTCTAATCCTGTATTCTTGCAGCGTTGTCACTCCCTATATACCACAGAGTATACCCCCATTTTTCAAAAGTCTTTTAGGCTGAAAGCTAATAAGCAGGGCAAAATCGACAGAAAGTCCTTTCATGCGTTTGTATTTCAATACTGTGTAGGGGCGCTCCACTGGAGCGCCCGCAGTGGCATCGATAGAAAGGGCGTCTTAGGGGCGATGCCCTGCATCGCGCTGATGGATATCCGGAGGGCTGTCTGTACGGGTGCCTCCGTAGGGGCGGATCGCATCCGCCCGGCCTGCTTCTTTTTATCATTCTCCCGTCCCAGTCTAACGTGCCTAGTTGTCTTCCTTTGCCTTATCCAAGGCTGTTCTTCCCACAGCCAACCTAATCAACCACAAATCCTTGGGAATCAAACTTTAGCTCCAGCCACTGATCAAACCGATGACAGCGAAGTCCTACGAGCACAAGCCGCCCGCGCCATAAAAGTTGAAGTTACTGTGAAAGCACCCGTAAAGAAGCTCCTTCGCGATGATGTGGAAGGTTTGCCACATCAAAAGTTTTTGATTGTTCTTTCTAATGGCAGTACTGTTTTGATTGCCCATGACCTAAAAATGGCTCCACGGGTAGATATTCAACCAGGCGATATTGTTTGCATACATGGCGAGTATATCTGGAATAAATTAGGCGGACTTATTCATTGGACACATCACTCAGACACGCCGTATCACGATAATGGTTGGATTGATTTTAACGGGGTGCGCTACCAGTAAGCAAACGAGTTGAGCCCCTAATCAAGACTGCGTCGTATCTCATTATTTATGATGGGGAGGCCTAGGATGATGGGGTTCATGAGAAGGACGTGGATGTGGATGAGGTTTAGGAGGTTCAGGTCTACCACCTTCTTTTGGGTTGAAAATTTGCCCCCCACCGTCATTTCCACCGTTTAGGTGGACCTGATTCGGGTTGAACAGTTGTCCGTTTTGTCCGCCGAGGCCATTGTTTTGCTGACGCAGAAATTCCATCATCAATAGCGGTAATGCCTCATTAATTAAACGGACTTGAGCTTGCCTTTCTCTTTCTGCTTGTTGTTTCATGAATTCTATTGGATTTAAGGTAGGTTTGTCAGCTGACATTTCTTTCTCCCTAAAATTCCAAAGATATCCTTCCAAAGAAATAGCATAAGGATTTGGTGTGAGAACTCTGTGAGCTTAGAAAAGAGAAGGCCCGTTTTTACTAAACTGAGAAATTATCTTTGGTGTCAAAAACCATTTCAGGATACCTGGATGAGTAGGCGGAATGTCGGAAACATCAATTCGACAGACGCCAGCTTTTTTGAAGGGAATATTTAACTCTGGTCCGGACCAAAGAAGTGTTCCCGCCAGCCTTCCCATGTCTGGTTCATGACCGACTAAAAATACTTCTTGTAAATCTTTAAATTTGCGCAAAAACTTATATATGTCACTAGCATTGCTACCAGGTGCTAATGCATCGCATATCTCAATGCCCTTTTGTTTTCCTAAAATTTCACCGACAATCTCCGCTGTCTGTCTGGCTCTAATAAGGGGGCTAGCGACCACGAGATCGGCATTGACCTTCAGCCGTTTGAGGCCCTGAGCAACCATGCGTGTTTCCACACAACCTTCTTCGGTGAGAGGTCTTTGAAAATCATTTTGAATTGGACCACCAATGCGATCAACTGCGATTCCGTGGCGCAATAAATAAAGCTTCATAGAGCTTAATTCTACAGCTCTTTTGTTATTCTTCGGTAGGGTCTGCTCAAGGCAGTTGCCAGGCGATATCCTTTTGGATATGTTTTATTTAGCTAGACGAGGAATATGAACGCTAAACCACGGCTTTTGGGGCTTGATGTCGGAGACAAAAGAATTGGTATTGCCATCTCAGATCCGCTTGGCATCACTGCTGCTGGGCTGGAAACGCTAAGTAGAAAAAATATAGAAGCCGATGTAAACGCCATTTCCCAAATTGCAGAAAGACATGGCGCTGTCCAAATTGTCATTGGTCTGCCGCTAAATATGGACGGTACTTCAGGGGAACAAGCGGAAAAAGCTAAATCATTTGGCCGAAAACTGGCGAAAGCCATTGGGTTGCCAGTAGTCTATGAGGATGAACGTTTAACTACTATTTCAGCAATTCGTACTCTAACACTTCAGGGCATCAAGACAGGAAATAAGAAGGACTTAGTCGACCGCCAGGCCGCCGCAATTATTTTGCAAAAATTTCTCGACCGTGAAGAACCTCCGTCCCCTGCTTCATGAAGGTAGAGCGCGTTGAATGATGCGCTATAATCAGGGTTTGCGATTTTCATCTATAGTTAAATTTTCAGGTAGAAAATGAGTGCAGCGTATATTGCTCTGGTTATTGTTCAAGCTCTTCTTGGCTTGATGCTTATTATTTTGGTTTTGCTTCATGCCCCCAAAGGGGAAGGCATGGGGGGAATAGGGGGTGGTGCCACGCTCTTTGCTGGTAAACGCGGTGCTGAGTCTGGCTTGGATAAACTGACGTGGACAATAGTCTTTCTTTTTATCTTTATTTGTGCTGTCTTAGGCTTTGGTTTTGTTAAATAAAAATGTCTTTCCGCTTACCGCAAATCGAAGAGAAATCTCAATACGTTCTTGAACAATTTGAGCGAATTGCTTCCGGCTATGATTCCACCAATGATGTAATAAGCTTCGGCATGCACAGGCTGTGGAAAAAAGAAGCAGTGGATGCGCTCAATGTTAAAGCTGGTGGAAAATATCTTGATGTCTGTTGTGGTACCGGTGATTTAGCTTTGAAGATTGCCAAACAAGCAGGACAAGAAGGCGAAGTAGTTGGCCTTGATTTTTCTGCCAGTATGCTAACGATTGCTCAACAACGTTCGCTGAATTTAAGTAGAACAGATTGTGCCAAGGTAAATTGGATAAAAGGTGATGCGCAAAATATGCCTTTTACCGATGACACTTTCGATGGTGCTATCGTTGCTTTTGGCTTGAGAAATCTATCGAATTTACAAACTGGTGTTAATGAGATGTCTCGGGTTGTTAAACCAGGTGGAAAAATTATTAACTTAGATCTGGGACATCCAACTGCTCCTATTTTTACGCCCCTATACTTTTTCTTTTTTCAACAGATAGTGCCTTTGCTTGGCAAAATTCTTCAAAATGACGCGAAAGCTTATACATATCTGCCTGTGTCACTTTCAACATATCCGAAACCTGAGGGTATATCTGTAATTTTTGAAAAAGCTGGTTTGAAGAATATCAAGTATAAATCTTTAGCTATGGGCTCAATTGTTCTACATGAGGGAAGAGTAGGTTGATTGTTGACGAAGCATCCTATGCTCAAAACAACCTTCCAGAATCTTTAATGGTAGTAGTCGGTGATCTGTCTGCGGATCATCACACCAGCAAATTGATAAGCAAGTTGAAGGCAGCTAAACCCAATCTGAATATTTGGGGGCTAGGCAGTTCGCAAATGCGTGAATCTGGTGTAGAAATTTTATTTGATTGCAAGGATTTTTCGAGCATTGGCATTTTGGGAGTAGTAAAGGTCATTCCCTTCTTAGCTCGGGTTAGACATACCCTCTTATCGGAAATGGAGAAGCGACAACCAAAGGCTGTTTTGCTTGTTGATTATGGTGGGTTCAATCTGGTGTTAGCCAAAGCGATCAGAAAAAAATATAAAAAGCTGCCGATTTATTATTTCATTTCGCCTCAAGTCTGGGGTTCGCGTCCTTGGCGATTAAAGACTATTGCCCAAACTGTAAGCAAGATGCTGGTCATTTTCCCCTTCGAAGAAGTGATTTATAAAAGCTCTGGGATCCCAGTAAAATTTGTTGGACATCCTCTCACTAAAAATGTGCCCGAAGGTAGTGCCCTGCCAACTCGAGCCGAATTTTGTCAACTTCATGGGTTAGATCCAGCATCGTCCTTGATCGCAGTCTTTCCTGGTAGTCGTAAAAATGAAATAAAGAATTTCCTACCCGTATTAATTGATGCCATTAAGCGCCTTCTTAGGGAACGCTCAGAGATACAATTTGCCATTTCCCGAGCTAACGAAGACTTAGGAATAGCGATCGAAGAGAGATTAAGGAAGGATCTAGGCGATAGGGGCTATATTGATAAAGTAAAATTGATCAATAGCTTAGAAAACTATAGTCTAATGTCTGCCTGTGATTTGGTCTGGGCGAAATCTGGCACTACTGCCCTTGAAGTGACTCTTTTGGGTAAACCCATGCTCATTTTTTATCGTGGTGATTGGTTAAGTTACCTTATATTTCTTGCCTTTAAAAGAGTGCGCAGGGTAAGCTGGCCGAACCTCTTAGCCGGTAAGGCTCTTGTTCCTGAATTGATTCAACTAGATTGTCGTGCTGATCAACTCGTAAAGTACACTAAGGATCTCCTTGATGTTCCGGCGTTAAGACAGGAAATTTCTGACGAACTGCTCACTTTGCGAAACCAGCTAGGAGAAGGAGATTACGCTCAGAATTGTGCGGTTGAACTAATGGAAGTTCTAGGGTCTTCAGAAAATTCATTAAATAATCAGACCAAGGAACGAACTGGAGGACAAGGCGCTATCGCCTAATTGTGAAAAGCCCAATATTTGAAAATCACAATCAAATTTATGGCCGCTTATTGCGGTACATACGTCCTTACTGGCTTTCGTTTTTGCTTGGAACTGCTGCGGCTATTCCCTATGGTGCTATGGATGGTGCCATTGCTTATTTGGCAGGACAGGGTTTACAACGTATCTTTATAGAAGGACGCCAAAACCTTATTTATTTTATACCCCTGGCAGTTTTAATTATTGCGGGGTTACAGGGACTATTTCGATTTTTTGAGACGTATTGCATTCGCTATGTGGGCGGAGCGGCAATACGCGATTTACGGAATGAGGTCTTTGCTCATCTCGAAAGACAACCTTTGCTTTATTTTCAAGGACAGTCTTCGGGTGTTTTGATTGGGCGCATGATTAATGATATTGCTATTGTAGAAACCGCCATATCTCAGACATTTCAATCATTAATTAGCAGAACCGTAACTATAATTTCCTTAGCTGCTGTTCTTGTTTTCCAGAGCTTTTGGTTAAGTGTTATCGCTTTAAGTATTCTTTCGTCGATAGTCTTGCCTGTTTCCATTCTCGGAAAGAAAATTCGAAAATCAGCACGTGGCAGTCAAGAAGCTATTGGTGATCTTGTGTCTGTGCTTTCCGAATCTATCCAAGGAGCGAAGATTGTTCAGGCCTTTAACCTAGAGCAATATCAGATTAATAGATTCGAGAAAACAAATAATTCGTTTTTCTCGAACATGATCAAGGCTGTGCGGGCCGAAGCCCTACTGTCACCAATATTAGCCTTAATTGGGGCTAGTGGCATAGCTGCTGTTATGTGGGTGGCAGGATACCAAGTATTGCATCATCATATGACATTAGGCTCTCTAACTTCTTTTGTAATTGCTTTGTTATTGCTTTATTCACCGATCAAAAATGTTGGACGTATCAATGGTGTACTTCAACCAGCACTAGCTGCTGCTACTCGTGTCTTTGAATTACTGGATCTAAAATCTGATGTTAAAGATATGCCAGATGCTCAACAAGTCAAACCGGGCTCTCATCATCTCAAGTTTGTTAACGTGTGCTATCGTTATCCGGCTCACGATAATCTTGTTCTAAAAGACATTAACATTGATATTCCGCCCGGCCGGTTAATGGCTCTGGTTGGACTATCTGGATCTGGTAAAACGACGCTTGCTAATTTAGTGCCTAGATTTTTTGACCCCACTTCTGGTGTCATTCTTTTAGACGGACTACCTTTGAATAGTTATTCCCTTGCCTCACTTCGCTCGCAAATTGGTCTTGTTACTCAAGACAATTTTCTCTTTAACATGACTGTAGAAGAAAATATCAGACTAGGTCGACTCGATGCTACCGAAGAAGAAATAAAAGAAGCTGCCGAATTAGCGTACTGTCATGATTTTATTATTCGCTTACCGCAGGGCTACCAGACAAAAATTGGCGAACGTGGTGTCAAATTATCGGGCGGGCAGCAACAAAGAATTGCCATTGCTAGAGCAATCTTAAAGGATGCTCCTATTTTAATCCTAGATGAAGCAACAAGCTCGCTTGATAATGAATCTGAAGCTGCAGTGCAAGCTGCTCTCGATAATCTTATGCGCGGGCGAACAGTAATTGTCATTGCCCATAGATTATCCACCGTGCGACATGCTGATCAAATACTGGTACTTGAAGCAGGTAAAATTGTTGAATCTGGTAATCACAGCAATCTTATTGAAGCCAATAGGAGCTACTCCCGCCTAATCAAGGCTCAATTTGAGCGCCCCCTGGCATAATTAGTTTGGCTGATTTCTCAACTTTCTTGTTGTTTCCGTAGAGGGGCGATGCCATGCATCGCCCGCTATTTTCGTTCGACAGGTCCATTATTTCGGACACACATTTGTAGGGACCGTGCACGTACTGGCCGATTCTTCTTCAACAGGATTTCCATGCCGTGTCACTTTTGCATAGTTCATACCGATAATCACCATAACGATGCCAATTGCTTGGATTAAGGTAGGTTGTTCCCTTAAAATTAGTGCAGCTACAATTATGAGAAGCGGCCGTTGAATCATTGTAATGATTGACAGACGAGTTGCCCCCACTCTGTTCAGCGCTATGACAAAGGCCGCATTTGCTAGACCGGCAAAAATACCGACGATGCTACCTAATCCTAACGTATAACTCGGTACTTCCTTGAGCATTGGCATGAGAAACAAGCTTATAATTCCGATGACAAAAAAGCTTACTGCCGATGCTACCTTTGCATCTACTTCATCAGTTATTTGTTCTATTCGCACTCTATAAAGGCTGGAGCTTAGAACAGCAATAATCACGCAAGCTAAGCCAATTGGATTAGCAAAAATTGGTCCAGCTTCCAGGCTCATAATCACTCCAATGAAACACATCCAAAAACCCAACCAGAAGTGCTTAGCAAGGACATCGCGCCCTAATTTTTGATTGATTAGTGCCACTACAGCCGGTGTACAGGTCACAATGGTTATTACTGTTATTGCCGAAAGGAACTTGAGAGCGAGAATAGTGCAAAAACTTGTAGCCATAAGAAGTATGGATACAGGTGCTATTTTCCAAAGGATTTTTAGTAGGTTTGACTTGAATATAAATGGAGACAAGCAAAGCGCCGCTGCTATATTTCTGACGACGAATAATTGCATAGGATCTACAGTATTGCGATATCCATATTTTACGATGATCGGTTCGATCGCTCCCAAAATAAGAGCTACTGTAATCCAGAGTGAGTCTCGCCTTGTTTCGTTAGTCGCCTTAATTTTATCCAAATCGAATTCTGCTCCAGAAACTTAGGAAAGACCTGATTCTTTCTGAACACCTGGTGTAACAAGTATTCTTTCAGGTTCCAGCTCTTTAAACAACTCTTTATCTATAAGCTTATCTAGTTCTTCCATTGTGCCATCGTCTAGCCGCATCGCTACCCAAGGACCAGAGATTGTTCGATGCGTAAGCCTAGTTTTAGAAATTAACCATTTTCCGGAAAGCTTTTTACCGTCTTCGCTCATGGTTCCTTGGTAATTAGGGGAGTCCAAACCGACACGGCGATATCTTTTCGTAAACTTTACATTTGGATAGGAGAAAGACCCTCCCACAATTGCTTCACCAAGGTCTCCATCATCAAGAATATTTCCTTCAATGGCTCCGTTATATTCAATGAAAACAGCTTCGAAACCAAATGCTCTTCCCTCGCCAGCATAATAATATTTGCCCCGCCAGCTTCCTTGGATATTGTGACTATTCTCTGATTTAGACATCTGATTCGGTTTCTAGCTTAGGCACAGAATTGTGTAGAGATTACGGCGAAGGCGCACTACGTTTAATGGACATTTTCAATACTTCGAACATTTCGAAGATTTTAAACACCCCTTTGAGCACTCTCGCGTAGATATGCAATGTAGGGGCGGCTCGGGAGCCGCCCGGGCCCTTTATGGAATTGATCTTCGAATCTAGAAATAGCGAAACCAATTTATTTTACGAATGCTCCAGCTATCGTCTCTTCCAGAATTGCGCAAACTTTATGATTAATGCATGAGTCATTAATATCGAATTATGTATATTATTGTACAAACAATCTCGACCTGTAAAGAATATTTGTGAAAGGAAAGATGGTGCCCATTATCACTAAAACACCCAAACGAAATACGCGTAAGCAAACCCAAGATTTACCTGATTACGAACATGTAGTTCGGTCTTTACGTAAAGGTTCGGACCCTAAAAAGGCAAAGACATTCAGGACATTCTTTAAAAACCCTGATGAGCATATCTTCATAGGCGTTCCTGTAAAAATAATTCGCCAATTAGCCAAAGAATTTCAATCTTTGCCTTTTGAGGAAATTAAAAAGCTTATGAAATCCAAAGTGCATGATGAACGCACATTAGCTAACGCTATTCTTGTCTTACGTTTTGCTAAAGGTAATGATATAGAAAAGGAAGAGATTTTCGATTTTTACATGACCAATCGAAAATATATGAGCAGCTGGGCTGATGTCGATTCTAGCGCGCCTTATATTGTTGGTGCGTTTCTTATGTCGAGAGATAAAGACATTCTCTTTGAACTTGCTTCCTCTAATAATCTTTGGGACAGAAGAATTGCGAATTGTCTATCTGGAGATCTGCCAGCTGATGGTGTAATCACGGGCATCGGAACCATTGACGGCAAAAGAGCCTGTTTCATGGCTAATGATTCAACTGTTAAAGCTGGTTCTTGGGGGAAACGCACTGTCGAAAAAATCATTCGAATTCAAGAGACAGCAATGCGTCTCTTGCTGCCTATGGTATATCTTGTTGACTCAGCTGGAGCTCGAATTACTGACCAGGTAGAAATGTTCCCTGGACGCCGTGGTGCTGGCAAAATTTTCCACAACCAAGTACAAATGTCTGGCATGGTACCTCAAATATGCTTATTATTTGGTCCATCGGCAGCAGGAGGAGCCTATATTCCAGCATTTTGTGATGTAGTCATAATGAATGAGGGCAATGCTTCTATGTACCTCGGTTCGCCACGCATGGCAGAAATGGTAATTGGTGAAAAAGTAACCCTGGAAGAAATGGGCGGTGCAAAAATGCATTGCACCATATCCGGTTGCGGCGATATTTTAGTTCAATCAGAGAAAGAGGCAATAGCTCTTTGCAAGAAATATCTTGAATATATGCCAGCAAACTATCAGGGACGGGTGCCGAACATAGGTCCCAATAAACCAAATTCAAAAGCCGAAGCTCTATCGCAATTAATACCCGAGAAAGAAAATGTTCCTTTCGACATGTATAAAGCCATAGATGTCCTTATTGATAAAGATTCTTTCTTTGAAATTAAAAAGTTATTTGCTCCCGAAATTATTACTGGCTTGGCAAGGCTTGGGGGCATTGCAATTGGTATCATAGCCAATCAGCCGAATGTTAAAGGCGGTGTTTTATTTGTCGATTCCGCAGATAAAGCCACAAGATTTATTTGGCTCTGCAATGCTTTTAATGTCCCCCTTTTGTTCTTGGCAGACGTTCCTGGTTTTATGATTGGGACAAAGGTAGAACGTGCCGGAATAATTAGAGCCGGCGCCAAGATGATTTCTGCGGTATCAGCAGCTGATGTTCCCAAAATATCCGTCGTTTTGCGCAAGGCTTATGGGGCAGGGCTGTATGCAATGTGTGGTCCAGCTTTTGAACCTGATGCCTGTCTGGCATTACCTACTGCCTGGATTGCTGTGATGGGTCCTGAAGCTGCTGTGAATGCCGTTTATTTCAATAAGATTGCAGAGTTACCTGAGTCAAAAAAACATTCATTTATTGAAGAAAAACGCCAAGAATACCGAGACGATGTCGATATTTACAAACTAGCCGCAGAAATGGTGGTTGACAGTGTTATCGAACCGGATGCTTTGAGAAATGAGCTGATCACACGCTATGAGGTATATAGTACTAAGAGCAGTATCTGCCCCAAGAAAAAACATTCTGTCTTACCTGTTTAATGCATTCATAGTTCAAGCAAAGAGACAGAACCATGCCATCCTTCATCGACAAGCTCGCTTGGATTCATTTAAAGGATAAACAAGTCCTTGGCACTCGTTCAAAGGGAAAAGACACATATTACATTCCGGGTGGCAAGCGAGAAAAAGACGAATCCGATTTACAAGCTCTTGAAAGAGAGATAACCGAAGAGCTCAATGTCCAGCTAATTCCTGATACAGTTCGATTCGTAGGAAAGTTTGAAGCCCAAGCCCATGGAAAACCGGAAGGTACCCTGGTTAGGATGTCTTGCTATACAGGCGACTACGAAGGCATTCTTAAAGCAAGTTCAGAAATAGAGGAGCTGTGCTGGCTCAAATTTGAAGATAGAGGCAAAACTTCTCCTGTAGACATTCTGATTCTTACCTGGTTAAAGAATCAGGATCTAATTGACTGATTTATTTCTCTGTTATTTCCATGTATTTGACATTTATCCCATTTATTTTGTAGGGGCGGATTGCATCCGCCCGCGGGCGCGTGCAACGCGCCCCTACAATAGGATCATCATTTTAGAAACGCAGTCCTAGTATCGCCAGCAATAACCTTACTTTTTGAAACCTTTAAGAAAAAGAATTCTTTCTTCAGCAGGAAAGCGTTCGATAGCATAACGCAGAGTGGTACGCGGCATATTCTTATGATGTTTCTTCAAAAACTGACGGATCGCTTTTGAATCACACTTCTCTGCTTCGCGAAGCATCCAACCTACTGCTTTGTGGATGAGATCTTCTTTGTCATTGAGCAACAACTCTGCAAGCTGCAGAGTGTATTCTATTTCTCCCTTACGGATAAACCACCAATATTGGTGCAAATCAAGATTCGCTTCTTTCATGCGTCTCTCCAGCACATCTAGCCTC
>Ga0206887_10145_pt1 | contig 16771 bp, 14 predicted proteins | sample Alteio_BWOrgHeat_89_FD_153248 | JGI IMG/M metagenome (GOLD analysis project Ga0206887, IMG submission 153248) | Enriched cells from forest soil in Barre Woods Harvard Forest LTER site, Petersham, Massachusetts, United States - Alteio_BWOrgHeat_Nextera3 ...
AATTCTTTATTATCTTGGGAGCAGTTGTCATGTTGGAGTCCAGGTCAAATGCAGGCTCCTTCGGTGCTGTATGGTGAGTTTCCAATTCTTTTATTTTGAACTGTGTACCACGGATAACGGCAACGGGTTCGCGCTCAAAGGTAACATGGCGGACGATCTCATTATTTATTACTTCGGTATCGACATGAAGATCCATTTTTGCAGTATCGACAGCGCTTCCGCCGGTTATGACACCGTTCCTGAACACGATCGATCCATAAGAACCACCGATAAAATGCTCTACGTTCATTGGAAAAGCTATCCCCTCAAGATAATCGATCTTTTCCGGAGTATCGGAGTACGTGCCTTTGAAATCGAATTGATCGCCTTCACGGTTAGCAGTCAGGTTTCTGGTCACATGTATCTCAGCCATTGTGTATGGCGTTGTCACTCTGCCGCTTGGCTGCTTCCCTGATGTAAAGCATGCGAGGGCGCCAAATCCCTGTTCAAGCAATTGCCCGATACGAAGCGAGTCAGAAAATGACATCATTGCATGGAGCATATCGTATTCGAACGAGCGGGCAATCGTTGCTTCCCTGAAACTTGATAAATTTTCAAAACTTTTTACCAGTCCGTCGGCGCCGAGTGTGTAGCGGAGTGTCTGCCCCAAAAATTGAGCGCGGGGTAATGCCCTGATATCCTTCAGGCGAGTCTGCAAATCATAGTCATTATTTGAATTGAAACGGAAAAACTCATTGCGGTCATCTATTTTCCCGACAATGATACGGGTGGTAAAAGAATCGAGTGTTGCAGCTATGAGTGCCGTTCCATCCGGATTGACTTTCTCGATGGATTCGGTAAAATTATAGACGGATGTTCTTGTTGAAGGCTCTACCATTTCCGGGTCAACCTGAGAGGTTTGCTGCTTGATAAAAAGTACTTCCGTTACTTTTACGTGGAAGCTTTCGCCCTCTTTGAACTTGATTCTCGGCGGTGCATCTTTTTGCGCAAATGCCGATAGATGTGCAGTGAATGTGAAGGCAGCAAGAATCGCAAATAGTAGAATTTTCTTCATTCAGTTTAGAGTAGAATACGTATCTCTGTGTTGTTCAAAAAGCGTAAAAGCCGCAAGCGTCATGCCATCCCATATTGCGCCTGTCCTGATCATTTCACGAATGGAGGGAATATCAAACTCCCCGATTTCAAATTGTTCAGATTCTTCAGGCATGGCATCAGTTTTCTTTAACGAGCGTGCAACAAAGATGTTACAAATTTCATCGGTTACGCCATTCATCGGGTTAAACTCGCCGATGACGCCGATATCATCGCTGATGATCCCTGCTTCTTCAAGCAATTCTTCCTGCGCCGATCGGATCATATCTTTTCCCGCTTTCATCCCGCCTCCTATAAACTCCCAGCCTTCGCGGCGGTTGAGGTAACGGAATTGCCTGATGAGAATAATTTTCCCCTCGTCGGTAACAGGCAGGATCATAACCGATCCCGGAGTATGCACATAATGATATTCGCCCGGTGTGCCATTCGGCTGTTCATACGAATCGAGGCGATATTCCCACCACGGATTCTTTGCCAAAAGCTTACTCGATAACTGCGTGAGAGATTTCAGCATACTTTAAAAGACAACTGAGAAGTCATTTGGTTACAAAAAAAAGCAAAATAAAATAAAATTCCCCTCTTCAAGCTTCATGAAGAGGGGGGTTTTATACTCAATGTACTGTAATTTACGCGATATCAGCCAGTTCGCCTTCGGTAAAGAAGAATGCGATCTCACGCAGGCCGTTCTCCGTTGAATCAGATCCATGCACGGCATTCTCGCCTTTGCTTGTGGCATAAAGTTTGCGGATCGTGCCTTCCGCTGCTTCGGCAGGATCGGTAGCACCGATGACACGGCGCCATTCGGCAATAGCATTCTCCTTTTCGAGAGCGATCGGCACACATGCACCGCTTGACATGAATTCGACCAAGCTGCCGTAGAACGGACGTTCGGCATGAACTTCATAAAATTTTCCGGCGCTTCTGTCGGAGAGACGCGTCATCTTCATTCCGAGAATTTTGAATCCTTCTTTTTGTATATGAGCGATAATATTACCGATATTCCCTGATTTTACAGCATCAGGCTTCAAGATACACAGTGTTTTTTCGATTGCCATTTTTTTTATAATTATTAATTAAACTTGTAGTTATTTTTTAACAGGTGCTCCGCTTGATTTATACGATCGGAACCCGCCTTCAATTACCGCTACATTCTTATATCCTAACTTTGAAAGACTTTCAGCTGCTCTTGCTCCACTTTGTCCGCCGCCGCAGTGGCAGAAAATCTCTGCATTCTTATCAGGTATTACTGAGCCTATTTCTTTTTCAATAGTACTTTTATGAACATGAATGGCGCCCGGTATATGACCCTCTTCCCATTTCTCTTCATCACGAACATCAATAATAACCAAGTCCGGGTTCGATTTTTGCCGTTCCAGAAATTCAGTTACGTTAATATTTTTAGGAAGCGGCATGAATTATCTCTTTTTCTTTGCCGCTTTCTTTACTACTTTCTTCACCGCTTTTTTGGGTACTGCTTTTTTCTTCGGTGCAGTTTTTTTAACGACAGGTTTTGCCGATTTTTTGGCTGCTGATTTTCCTGCGAGTTTTTCCAATACTTTTCTTACGGTTTCGCCGATGACTGCCGGACTTTCAACAACATGGATACCGCAGGCTTTCATTGTCTTCATTTTTTCATCAGCAGTCCCTTTTCCGCCTGAAATGATCGCACCAGCATGCCCCATTCTGCGTCCGGGAGGTGCGGTACGCCCTGCAATAAATCCGATAACAGGCTTGGTTACATTCTTTTTAATGTACATAGCTGCTTCTTCTTCTGCCGATCCTCCGATCTCGCCGATCATAATAACGGCATCAGTTTCAGGATCCGCTTCAAAGAGTTTTATTGCATCAATAAATCTTGTGCCGATAATCGGATCACCGCCAATACCAATTGCAGTTGACTGCCCCATACCTGCATCGACAACTTGTTTTACTGCTTCATACGTAAGTGTGCCTGAGCGTGAGATAATTCCGATTCGCCCTGCCTTATGAATAAATCCCGGCATGATACCGATCTTTGCTTTGCCCGGAGAGATAACACCGGGACAATTTGGTCCGATAAGATATGTTTTGGAATTCCGCATTACTTCATAAACCGGTATCATATCCCTTACCGGAATACCTTCTGTGATACAAACGATTAGCGCAATACCTGCCGCTTCAGCTTCTAATATCGCATCAGCAGCAAATGGAGGCGGTACGAAGATACAGGTAGCGTTTGCACCGGTTTTTGCAACTGCTTCGGCAACTGTATTAAATACCGGAACACCGATGTGGGTAGTGCCCCCTTTGCCCGGGGTGACACCACCGACTACTTTTGTACCATACTCGATCATCTGCTGAGTATGGAAAGTGCCTTCACCGCCCGTGATACCTTGTACTAAAAGTTTGGTTTTCTTATCGACTAAAACGCTCATGAAAATTAGTGGTTATGTGTATAGAAATACAAAAATACGAAAGTTGAATCGCTTGCTCACAGAGTTGGTAGTTCATTCGCTTAATCGATACTACTTCTACCATGTTAAAAACATCCCGACTGCCGCCGCTAACATGACAATTGTCGATAGCCATCCAAATATTTTTGTACGTTTTTGGAGTGTGAATTGCCCCATTACTTCAGCGTTGGAGCCCATTAACATCATCATGATCATAATAGGCACTGCAACAACGCCATTAATCACCGCTGACCAAAAGAGCGCTTTGATCGGATTTATTCCAATAAAAATTAATAACATTCCGGCAAGAGTAACTCCTGCGATGATCATATAAAATCCTTTTGCGTCCCGGGGTTTTTTTTCTAAACCTATTGAAAGAGCATACATTTCTCCGACCGCATAGGCAGCAGAGCCTGCGAGAACGGGTAATGCAAGAAGCCCCGTACCAATAATACCGATAGCAAAAAGACTAAAAGTCAGTTCCCCTGCAACAGGACGTAATGCTTCTGCTGCTTGGGCAGCAGTCTCAATATCAGTTTTGCCGTGCATGTGTAAAGTAACGGCCGTTGAAAGCATAATAAAGAATGCAATGATATTGGAAAAAGCCATCCCAATGATCGTATCTTTTCGAATCCGGGCAAATTGCTTTGGAGCTTCAGCCGGCGCGGTCTTAAGCGGATGCTCTTCGGGATTGCACTCTTCATCTTCAACTTCTTCCGAAGCTTGCCAAAAGAAAAGATAAGGGCTAATCGTCGTACCGAGAACTGCTATGACCATAGTCAAACTTTCAGAATTCAATGAAAGTGTAGGCAACACTGCTTGCTTCAATGCTTCAGACCAAGGAACATTTACAGAGAAAACAACAGCTACATAAGCAAAAAGAACTATGCAAAGCCATTTGAGAAAAAAGACATAGCGTCTGTACGGAATAAAAACCTGAAGGAGAATACCTATTACTGTGAATATGATACAATATACAATCGCATTTCCTCCCAGTACGAGATTAGCTGCCTCCCCCATTGAAGAGATATCAGCGCCAATGTTGATTATATTGGCGCAGAGCATCAAAAAAACGACCGATACCATAATAACCGAAGGGTAGTGTTTCTTCATATTTCCGGCAAGCCCCACTCCCGAAACACGTCCAATTTGCGCACTGACAATCTGGATCGAGATCATCATCGGAAGGCTATATATGATGCTCCACAATAATCCAAATCCGGCATGAGCACCGACTTGAGAATATGTTGCAATTCCGCTCGGATCATCATCGGAAGCTCCGGTAATTAAACCCGGGCCTAAGGATTTAAACCAATTGTCAGATTTATCGGACTTTTTTTGAAAACTCTTGAGATTTTTTTGCACCGTTGATAATTTATTGAGAATAGTAAGAGAAGATGTTAATGAGAAAAGGAAAGGGGGATTTTAACTTTTCCTATTTCAGATTTAAAAGACAGAGTACCAAAAAACGAGTAGCCTATAGGGAGCACAGGCACTGGGTCGACAGACGAAACAGTAAAATATTCTGTCTGGGCAGGGAATAATGTTTGTGTCGATGGGGATATCTTAAAACTTAGCAAGTCAAAATTGTTTTTATGTTCGAGATTTCGCCTTTCTCTGATGAGCAACCTGAAGGAATGAGGTTTCTGAGGATTGGCAAGGCCGCCTTTAAATTTCAACGTATAGGTTAAAGGATCTTTTTTTGAAAAGTCAACTTTCGTTTGCGCATATCGTAAATCAAAACCGCCATTAGAGGCAGTACTAAGATCAGGCTTCAATATCTGAAATGCAATATCAGTAAAAAGATCATAATCTTCACGCGACAGGGTACAATAAAAAACAGCATCTGCTTCACCCGGATTCGGGGTAAATTGATAGTTAAATTCATCCCCTATAGTAATCAGTGTATCTATGTATCGTTCATACCCATTCACATCAGCAGTTGCCGATTCAAGATCAAGTTCAGAAGCCCCGGTATTAGTGATCTCAAATCTGCCAGAGGGGGTTCCTTTTGATGGAAGTGAAAGCCAATCCTGCTTAACATCAAGCTGAGCGGTCTCAACTTTTAAATCAATAATAGATTCTTTCTCATCATCGGAGCCAAGTCCACGCTTGACATCAATCTCCCAAACACCTTGTTCCATCTCATCACCCGTAATCAAGTGGGAGGCAACCCCATCTTTTTCCCCCATCTTAAAATGTACTCGTGAAAATGTCCTGCCATCGTTATTAATTATGATAGCATCAACACTTGAAGAAATATCTCGTGAAGAAAGGGATACATTTACCGCTTTTGTACCTGCCGGTATCATAAAAAATTCACGCTGCAACTTTCCCGGGTGTACGGAAATATTGTGTACTTCAGATTTAAATGAATTTTCTGGAGTAAGCAGGTGCGGAACGACGACAGTATTCCATAGTTCGAATTCAGGTATTGAATTCTGAGGAGCACCCTTTGCAAATCCGAGTATCTTCCCGCAGTAAAGTCCCGGTTTCTGTAATTGCTTTGCATCGTAACTTGCTAAAACCTGAAATGCTCCTTCGCCACGACGATACACACTTGATTGAACAGGTTCGAGCCATGATGCTGTTGAACGCAGATCAAATGCATTAAAGCTGAGTAACCTCTCCCGTGTTTTTGGAGTTGATGACTCAAGCGGGGTAATTGTGAAAGCTGTCCTTTCAGAATTTTTTGGGTAAACTCCATTTCGATAATATGCAGCAGTCCCCTTCTTCACACTGCCTGGAACAGGAACCGTTACGACATATTGATGAGGATGGAAATTTTTCTTTTGCCATTCGGTAAGATAGTCAAATGCCTTCGGTACATTTACCATACCTGCGCCTTGATCGAGCATTGTCATATCTGCAAGAGGTACGGCACCAATTTGTAATGCGCGCTTCACATCATTGGCAACCGGCTTATATTCTGGGAATGCTTGCTTCATTCCGGAAATGAGGATTGCACAACAACCTGTCGTATAAGGTGAGGCCATGGAAGTGCCATTATATCTATCCCCCATGACATAATCAGGCACAGTACTGACGGCAGTACCCGGACTGACTATATCAGGTTTTGCAAGTTCAGCACCCCGCGAAGAGAAATCCCATATAACAGGATTTGACATCTTTAAACCGTAAAGATCCCTTCCGGTATCGTCCGGAAGACAAGCGCCACTTGTTATTGCTGTGCGAGCCGAACCTGGCAAACCGACATTGGATAATCCGGGTCCGTCATTCCCTGCGGCGATACAAACGGTAACTTCCGGATGCGCATCAAGCAAAGAGTCCAACCATTCATCCATGATACTTCTGCCTTCAAGTTCGGAGCCGACTCCAAAACTCATATTCACTATTACAGGTTTTCCGGTTTCTTGTGCAATCTTTATGACATATTCGTATGCCCTCTTCATAGAACCCGTTACCGTTACTCCATCCATCGTATTATCTGCGAATTTCAAAGCAATCATCTGTGCACCGGGTGCTACACCATTGAATCCGGTTTGTCCGTCAATCCGATTACCCCCTGCAATACCGGCAACATGTGTTCCGTGTCCGCCATCAGCAAAGTAAATATTTATACGATGTTCATCAGGAAAAATATTTACTGCTCCGGTTAAAAATCTTCCGTCGTTATCGTCCATATCTTTTGCAGCACGGAAATGAAACACATCCTGAAATTCTTTGTAATTTGAAAGTATCTTTTCATCGGCAATAGAACCATCACCATCACCATCTACAATTGCCATCCAATGATCTTTAGCATCCTGAAATATCACTACTCCAAAGTTATCGTCTTTACTATCATTGAAATTGAGGTCGCCAAGCCCATTCTGAAATCTATGCTCGGAGAGATTGGCAAAAAAATACTTACCATCATAGGCGCGAATATTCTGTTTATCTAAACCGGATAACACTGCTTTACCTTTAAAATTGAGTCTATCTCCATCCCGGTCTGCTTGTTCCCAGTAAAGATCACCTGACCCTGCAAAATCCTGAACGTCAATAATCTTCTTTTTTCCTTCTGAAGTTTCAAGTAATCCGGCAATCCCGGGATCTACACCGTCATCAAGAATTGCAATAATAGTCCCTCTGCCGTCATATGTAGGGTGTTGCCGAAGATAGGTCTCAATCCCGCAGGCATCAAGCGAAAGGAAACTCCAATTTGAATTTGTTGCACCACGCTTTGGGGAAGTAGAAGGGGTAACAGTCTTCGTAGTCGTGTCAATAGTAAAAGGCTGAGATTTCTTTGGGTGAGTTTGTGAAAAAACATTTGTCCCAAAAGGTATCAATAAAATAAAAAGTAAAAGATAACGCTGATGAATCATTCTATCTAAAATTCAAATTAAGGTTAGTCTTAAACGCAGAAACATAAGGTTGGTTCGAAGTTTTCATCAATTGGGAAACTACATCTCCGCACTTTTGTGTTAACGCACTCGAATTCTGAGGTCAGATAGCTCAGTTGGTAGAGCAAAGGACTGAAAATCCTTGTGTCGGGGGTTCAATTCCCTCTCTGACCACCATTTCTTGGTGATTCTTTATTCTCACTTTTTTGTGACTTCTTCTCCTTCTTCTTGGTTAAAAGCTGAGATATTTTTTCATATTATTTATTAACGTATGAATTTCCCCTCAAAATTTATTCTTCTGGCTTTATTTACTTCATTTCTTTTTAGTAGCTCCGGCTGCAAAAAAGAAGAAGTTACAACTATGCGCTCCGCTAAAGGCGGCAAGAAATTTGGCGGAAGATACACGATCAATGAGATACGCGGTAATCCTTCCAGCCTTGATCCTGTGCGTATGAATAGTAAGATAGAAGACGATATTGCTACAAATATTTTCGACCGTCTTATTGACAATGACAGTAAACTTGAACTTGTCCCTGAACTTGCAACTTCATGGGAAATGTCTTCCGATGGATTAACATATACTTTTCATCTTCGTAAGAATGTCTTTTTTCAAGATGATCCGTGTTTCGCAGGAAATAAAGGGAGAGTACTGACATCTCAAGATGTAAAATATTCTTTTGAAAGAGTATGTGATCCTAAAACTCTTACTGATGGGTTCACAATGTTCCAAGGTATTGTAACCGGAGCCGATGACTATTTCTTTCGAGATTCACTGGAAAACCTAGGCAGGAAAATCACAGAAGTTGTCGGATTTCAAGCGCCAAATGACAGCACTTTTATTATAAATCTCACAAAACCGTTCGCTCCTTTTTTGCAGCATTTAACAACAAGTTTTGGATTCATTGTACCAAAAGAAGCCGTCGAAAAATACGGCAAAGATTTTTTTAATCATCCCGTCGGCACCGGTCCCTTCTTTATGGATCATTGGAAACCTGATGAGGAAATTATTTTGAAACGCAACCCGCATTATTGGCAATCTGATGAGGCGGGTAATCAATTGCCCTTATTAGACGAAGTTAAATTCACCTTCGTAAAGGATGATAAGACTCTCTTTGCAAATTTTGAACGCGGAGTTTTTGATGAAGATCTTACCATTCCTTCAGAACTATTTTCCGGAATAATTACCGCGGATAAAAAGCTTACTGCACAATATGAAAAAAAATATCAATACCAGCATATAAGCGCAATGAATAGCTATTTTATTGATATTCTTTGCACTACAAGCCAATATTCAAATATTGCCCTCAGAAGAGCGATGAGTTTTGCTATTGACCGCAGACAGATCGTCAAGTACATTCTTAAGGATGCTCCCCACGGTCCCGCTGAAAATGGACTAGTGCCACCTGCGTTTAAAAATTATCCAATAAATGATGTACATGGGATTAGTTTTAATCCTGATAGCGCAAACTACTGGTTAAAGAAATCCGGATATGGCGAGGGCGGCAAGGAATTAAATATTACGCTTTCGGTCTATAACGAACCGCGTCCTTTGCAAATTGCGAATGCTGTTCAACATATGTGGCAATCAATATTGGGTGCAAAAGTTGACCTTCATGTTATGCAGGCCTCGCAGCTCATTGATGAATCAGAAGATGGAAAACTTGATATTTGGGTCACACGCTGGTATGCAGATTATCCTGAGGTTGAGAATTTTTTAAATCTTGAATATGGAAAACTGATTCCTCATGATGCAAAAATGAAAAGTTATCCCAATAGTACGCGTTGGAACAACAGTGAATTCAATAAATATTTCGAACAAGCACTTGTTACTGTTGAAGAATCTGACCGCGATAAACTGTATGCCAAAGCAGAAGATATTGTTGCATACGAATCTCCTGTTATACCGTTATTCTACGAAGAACACAATCGTCTCTTACAACCATGGGTAAGAGATAATCCCCTTGATCCTATGAATAGAATCGATCTTAAATGGGTTTGGTTAGATAAATAACATTGTCGAAAATAGTCATACAAAAATTCGGTGGTACTTCGGTGCAAGATGCCGAAGCAATGCGTCGTGCAATTTCGATTGTAAAAAAGCATGGTATGGCACGGGGTTCTCGCCCGCTGGTAGTATTATCAGCCTGCGCAGGTGTAACGAACGCGCTTATTCGAATTGGCGAGTTGGCTCTCCTCGGAAAAATTGATCAGGCTCACAATGCAATAAGTGATCTTGACGAAAGGCATTTTGGATTATTACATGATCTACACCTCACTCTCCGAAGTGAGCAAGAAGCCTCTCTCTCATTAAGATTCCTTTGGCGTGAACTTCGTACTCTTGTTCGCGGTGTCGAGTTACTTGGCGAACTCACTCCTAAAATGAAAGACAAACTTCTCTCTGCCGGAGAGAGAGCTTCAACGGTTATCTTTTCGCATGCTATACGAGAGAAACTTTCAAATACAGGAGTTGCGGTTTATCTTTTTGATGCACGTGAATTCTTTCTTACCGATTCCCAATTTACTTCTGCCCGCCCACAGGTTAATGACATTACCAAGCAAATGAAGTTGATTGGTAAAAGGCTAAGCTCCGGGGCTATAGGAATAACACAAGGATTTATTGGTGCAACAAAACGAGGTGAGACAACGACGATTGGCAGAGGCGGATCAGATTTTTCTGCCACAATAATGGGTGTTGCTTTGGCAGCCAAAGAAATTCAGATTTGGACAGATGTTGCCGGTATCTTTACCTGCGACCCGCGAATAGTTAAGAATGCTTATGCCCAACCCATTGTAGCCTTTGAAGATGCCAGTACCATGGCCTATTTTGGAGCGAAAGTTTTACATCCTGAAACAATAGGACCTGCTGTAGAAGCCGGTATTCCGGTACGAGTTCTTTCATCTAAAGAGCCTGATAAGAAAGGGACAACAATCGTAACAAAAACAAATTTGCTGAAGGGAGTCACAGGTATAGCTATTAAACGAAACGTGATTCTTGCAAAAGCATCTGCAATTGGTATGGTCCCTCAGGCAGATACACTTCCTATCATATTCGATTCGCTTCGACAAAAAAATATAATTCCTTTGGCTACAAGTGTGTCATTTGATGATATACTATTAACGTTGGAATCAAATCAAAATACTTCAGAACTTCATGAAGATATTGACCGCGTATCCCATCTTGAATTCTTTCCTAACCGCGCTCTTATTACATTAGTAGGTATAGGGTTACATCAAGAGGCAGGTATAGCAGCTCGACTTTTTGACGCGCTAATTAATGTCAATTGTGAGATGATTTCGTATGGAGGGGCGATGAATGCTATCAGTATCGTCGTTAAAGAGGAACAAGTTGAATCAGCAGTAAAAAAAATACATACCGAGTTTTTTAGTACCTCCTAAAAGTTATACTTCCACTTGGCACCCCGTGTTCGGATACATTCGTCATTTGATAATTACTATCTTTTTGAATATCTCGTATCCTATTGAATTGCAGTAAGGTAAAAGGAGAAGGACCGTGATATTTCAATTGGTCCCCGTATAATAAAGGTTCAAGTGTAACAATGATATTACCACTTGGCATATTCATCTGTTGTGGTTTTGAGCCGCCCGGAAACGAGAAAAAATCATTAGTACTATCACTGTCATGCCCTGTTGGAGTTGAGAAAAGACCGTAGAAAAAATATTCGTGAGGAGTGAAATTGGTATCAGCAACCCAAAGACCATATTCCCATCCTTGAGGAGTAGCGGGCAAAGACTGAAGCGACGGCTTATAATCTGAAACAGAAAAATTCATTAGGTAAAATTCGTGAGTATAGGCAAGCGGATCAGAAGATTTAGAAGTAAAAACAATATTCCCAAGTAGGGGATAAAAATCACCAAGTACTGATTTAGATTCCAGAGAAAATGTCAAAAGTTTTTTTGAGGAATCAAGATTACGAAAATTTTCTTTGCAAAGCACAAGACCGGGCTTTTGAGGTGTATTTGATTGCTCTACAGTAACCAACACGTCTCTAATACTATCCAATGATCTGTTCAGTAAAAATTTTCCAACCATCATTGTTGAATCTTCCGGGCTGGTATAGATAATCTTCAGCGGAGCAATTACTTCCCAAGTTGTATCGGGAGAAGTCTTCGTCCATAGTATGAAATACTCACCGCTTCGAGGTTGGTGAAGACCGAGGGTATTTAATTGATAATAAACAGTTGAGCTGTCATCACCACCTGGTGAAACTTTTGCTGCGACAGGATTATCCTTCTTACAACTGCAAATGGCTGCCAGAAGAATGAAGAATGGAATGATAAATAGTTGCTTCACAAAATTTATTTCTTCTTAGAAAGAACACGATTTCTTCCTGTTTGTTTCTTTATGAAAGAAGGAGGTACATCAATTTCCATTCGAAGCAATGCTGCAGCAAGTGTCTTACCCTGTGCATCCTGTTTAAGGCTTACTGTCCCCCCGCCTCCTAGCGTATTATGTAAAAGGAAATTCAATGCCCAAAGATTCGGCAGTTCATAACGCTCAACTTTACCATTACAAATGCCTTTGAAATGTTTCTTTACAATAGCAGTAGTAACCTTTGCTTTGATAATAGGATAAAATCTTTCCTCTCGGGCGATTAGCCCGACATTCGCAGCATCTCCTTTATCGCCTGAACGTGCGTGACAAATTTTTAAGAGCTGAACTTTCATCAGTAAATTAATTTTTATTTAAAAGCGAATGCAAAGACTACCGCACCAATAATGAACAGAAAGCTTACGATGTAATTCCATTTGATCGGTTCATCAAGGTAAAAATATGCAAAAATAAGAAAAATCGTAAGCGAACATACTTCCGCAATAATCTTCAGTTGAGTCGCTGTAAAAACCCCATATCCTAATCGATTCGCAGGTACCTGGAAGCAATACTCCAAAAATGCTATTCCCCAACTTACAAGAATAACAATCCACAGGGGTTTTGAGGTATACCTGAGATGTCCATACCAGGCAATCGTCATGAAAGTATTTGATATTACAAGTAATAGGATCGGAAGAAACATGTAAAATAGATTGATTAATAAAAATCTTATATTTTATTCTACTACGACCTTAGGAGTCACAGCAGATTTCTTCAGAAGTGCAGGCCAATATGCCACAACATCACTTGGCTTTGGTCGTCCTCCCGCGAATCCTGTTACACTTGGCGGTCCTGTGAGGATCAGTGGCGCTATATTCTTGCCAAATTCGATAATAGAATTCTTATCTCGGCCTCTTACAGCAAATTTTACAACGACTTCCTGTACATCTTCGTAATTTACTTCGGTAAGAGGACCATGGCAGCTATCAACTCCGAGAAATTCCGTTCTCATCTCTTCAAACGTACAGCAGGCCTTCTTCAAACGCGCACGAAGAATTTTATCAGCAAGTTTTGCTTTTTCCATTGCGTCCGGCCATGTATAAGTCAGGTTTCCTTGAGCAGAATAGCCGTCGTTATATGACATTGAAACCTTATACGAATCGGTAGCAGGTCTGCCTTTAATTCCAAATACCCTGACTCTGTTCTTGCCGAGATCTTCAAGCTGAATTGAAGTGAAGTCGGCAACACAATCAGGAGTAATATAGTCTTTCGGATCGCCAATCTCGTATAGAAGTTGTTCAGCAACTGTTTGACGAGTGACAGCACCTCCTGTTTTCGGATGCTTTGTAATAATAAAATCGCCGTTCGGATAAGCTTCAGCAATCGGAAAACCAATATTTGCAAAGTCTTTGACGCTTTTCCAATCGGCAGAGAAATTTCCTCCCGAGCTTTGAGCGCCGCATTCTAAAATATGACCTGCTATCGTCCCCGCTGAAAGTTTATCCCAATCTTGCTCACTCCAACCAAATTCATAAATCATCGGGGCAAGGGTAAGTCCGGTATCTGTTGTGCGACCTGTAATAACGATTTGAGCCCCCTGACGTAAGGCTTCGACGATTGGCATTGCTCCAAAATAGACATTCGCACTCAATACCTTGTCTCTGATCTTCGTTAGAGGCTCACCGGTCTCCATATTCTTAAGTTTATGGCCTTGTGCAAGGATTGGATCAATCGTATCCAGGATATTATCTCCAAGTACCACACCGACCCGAATAGAAATACCCTTTTTCTTTGCAACAGCATAAATAGCATCCCGACATGCTTCAGGATTAACACCGCCGCCATTTGTAATGATTTTGATGTTCTTTTCGACAATATCAGGAAGTATTGCCTCAATCACATCAATAAGATCCTTTGCATATCCGGCTTTTGGATCGCGAAGTTTTTGTTTTTGCATAATGGACATCGTAACCTCTGCCAGGTAATCCATCATCATATAGTCAAGCGGTGATTCTTTACTCGCTAATTTTACCTGATCGATTGGTGCAGAAGGGAGATCACCCCAAAAACCTTGTCCCGATGCAATACGAATTTTATCTTTCATTACAACACTTAAAATTTTCAAGTGTGATGATAACAAATACCAAGACCTTTTAGTTAGAATTTCTTCTCTTTAATCTGTATAACGGGACGGCAAGAAACATCCCAACTATTGGTGCGAGGAGATATAAAAACAGATACTCAGTATGACCACTAATTATAGCCGGTGCAATCGAACGGGCAGGATTCATCGAAGCACCTGTGAGAGGTCCTGCCCAATATGCTAAAATAAAGACAACACCTCCGATGATGAGCGCTGCGCTCAATTTACTTTTGACATTCAGGATATCAATCAAAGCTATTGAAGCCATGAGAGCAAAAGATATGCCTATTTCGATCATGGCAGCAACCCATGGTGAGGCTGTTGGAAGTGTACTGCCGAGAGTTGCATTCTTCGGAAAAATAAGAAAGAGAGAAATGCTTGCAAGAATGCCACCAAAGATCTGAGCACAAATATGCTCTATGGACTTTTTAGCAGAAAATTTTCCGGCAAGAACAAGAGATAGCGTAACAGCCGGGTTAAAATGACTGTCTGCAATTCTTCCTGCACTTATAATGGCTAATGCAACAGCGATTCCCCATAGCATACAAACACCTATATGCGTCAGAGTTCCAGATGAAGTTTCGTTAAAAATTATTGCTCCTGTTCCTATGAAAACGATAACGAATGTACCTATAATCTCAGCAGCGATATATTTTTTCATTTAAAATAGCTATGATCAGTTGGCGCTCTTAAGAGCTCCTATTTCATGTATAGCGCTTTGATACTCTTGATGTGGAGTATTCTCCGGCAGATCTAACAACAACCGAATCCGAAATTCTATCTCCATCGCTGTTTTTTCAAAAAATTTGAGTTTATCTTCATCTGAACCTGAAAAGGATGCAGGATCATCAAATCCCCAATGTGCGTTGATGTTATGGCCTGGCAGAATAGGGCATGCCTCTTTTGCACGATCGCAGACAGTAATAATAATATCCCATTGGTCATGTATAAATATATCGAGTGACTTTGAAGTGTTTTTCGATATATCGATCCCCATTTTTTTAAGGGTTTGGATAGCTAACGGATGTACATAACCTGCCGGCTTTGCGCCAGCGCTATATGCTTCGAAACGGTCACCAGCAATATGATTAAGGATTCCTTCTGCCATCTGTGAGCGGCAAGAATTTCCCGTGCATAAAAAAAGGACGCGTTTTTTCATAACCATTTAATAATCAAAAATTAATAATAAAATGCGACACTTTAAGAATTTATTTCTTTGTTAGGTTTCCCTTTGATATTAAGTTTCTGTTAATTTTTTGACTGCTTCATGCAAAATACGAAAAAAATCGGCATTATCGGGCAGCCTTGTATTGATGAAATCGTCTCTCCAACGGGAGAAATAACATCGCAGGCATTAGGTGGAATTTTCTATTCTTATGCTGCATTAGAACGTGCTGCGAAAGAATCAAATACTAATGTCGAATTTTTCCCCTTAACCTTGTCTTCAATTCCTGATGAAGAACTTATACTTCCCTTCTATTCCGTCCTCAATAACTTCAAAAATCTTTCAAAGCTTTTTAGGACAGATTCATTAACGAATCGAGTGAGGTTAGTATATACTGATGAAATACATCGCACGGAGCATTGTCCTAATATTTTACCGGCGATGACATCGGAAGAGCTATCGTGGATCGATCTTGCATCACTTGACGGAATATTTATCAATATGATATCGGGGTTTGATATTTCGCTTGATACACTAAAGTGGATTCGCGAACAGACCAAGGCTTATATCCATTTGGATGTTCATGCATTAGTACTCGGCGGACTTTCAAATAATGAAAACTCCCCTCGCAGAATTAAGGGTGTAGAAAACTGGCGAGAATGGGTATCACATGTTGATTCTATACAAATGAATGAATTGGAATCCGATTGGTTTGGATCTCCGGATACCATTTCAGAGAAGCAATTACTTACTGAAATACGGAAATTGTCAGATAACGGCGGTTATCCAAAAACTGCAATAATAACCAGAGGAGAAAGAGGTGCTACTTCGTTCGATTTCATGCATGAGAAAATCTGGAATAAAGAACCAAGTAAGAAACAAATCATAAATACAACAGGCTCCGGTGATGTATTTGGTGCATTATATACATTAACGAAAACACTTGGCACGTCAGAACAAGAAGCCCTTTGGCATGCAGAGGCATGGGCGGGATGGAATGCAGAGTTGAGAAGTTTGGAAGAAATACTTATTGCGCCGCTATCAAAGGAAATTATTTCTTAACTCATAAATACATTTTTGAATGCCTCTTCCCCATTGGGCGGAGGCAATCTATTCGCAAAAGAAACTCCGTCCTCTATTTCAGTTTTTGCTTCGGTCTCTACCTTTTCTAACTCTTGTTTAGATACACCTTTCTTAGCAAGTAATTCAGCCGTTTTCCTGACCGGATCTTTTTTATCCCATTCTTCAAGCATTTCTTTAGGC
>Ga0206887_10146_pt1 | contig 16769 bp, 11 predicted proteins | sample Alteio_BWOrgHeat_89_FD_153248 | JGI IMG/M metagenome (GOLD analysis project Ga0206887, IMG submission 153248) | Enriched cells from forest soil in Barre Woods Harvard Forest LTER site, Petersham, Massachusetts, United States - Alteio_BWOrgHeat_Nextera3 ...
AGAGTGTACGGTATCAAACAAGGGCGCATTAGGAGGCGACGGACTTACTATGCTATTAAAAAAAGGTCGTGCATCAGCCGTTGACGCGTGTGCGTTAAAGATGGAGTGCGTTAAAAAATCTTTAATATTAGTTTCATGACGTGGGGATAAAGTGAATATATCTCTAAAAAACGCTTCGGTTAAACACTCATCTGGAACTTGTTTCCAAAGTGGGCGCAAAGCGTCCGTTTGAAACTCCGTAGAGGTGAGTATTTTTATAAAATAATCCTGTTGTGCTGTGATTGATTGTATCTGACTTCGCATTAAGAGATTTAACAGCGCTGTGATAGTATTTAATTGTTTGACTGTCAGACGCGGTTGACATAATAAAATAATATTGGAGGGGTTGTTTAGTGCTTGTAGTGGGCTCGCGGATAAAATTTTTATATGTCGATGCAAATACGGCAAATGACTGTCTGGAAGGGCCGCTATAACACCAAATAGTGCTTCTGCATCGATCTCTTGTGTCTCGTTTAAGCGAATCAAAAAACTGAGAAGATTCGATAACGCCTTTGTACGAGTACAATAAATGACTTTTAATGCATTGTCATGAGATACGATATCAAGTATCTCAAGTTTTAATAAACAAGAGTGAATATGATCATTAGGGAACTCGGGATTAGCGGCAATAGTCTCCTGAAGCACAGGCACATCACGATACAGTAGAAGCTGATGCTTGTCATACCACATTAAAATAACAGCAATGGGTGGTTCCATCTCTTTTTGCGCATAAAAAATAGTATACCATTGACGTGGATTAGAGGATTGGAAGAAAGAAGTGATTGTTTCAGGGGACAAGGTTGATAAGTTCATCTTCATTAGAAGAGCACTCACCTCATGTAATTTTTTAGAGAATGGTAAATTTTTTAAGACCGGTTCCAGAGTATGATTTGTAAGGCCGTATTGATCATAGAGCTGCTTGAATGTAAGAGCCAAAAGAGTTGGGTCTGGATGATGCAAAACATCATGAATTAATTGTTTCGGATCAGTGCATAATAATTGAATTTCCCGAATTTTCTCTACCGCATTCATTCGAGTTTCAATATCATTGCATTGGTATAAAAATTGAAATAATTGTAATGAATACGATGTTACTTCATTCATAATCTCAGCACGATATAAGTACTCAAAGGCTCTCATAAATGCTGACTTTTGAAAGAGCGTGAGCGTAATAAACCACGAATGATCACGTGCCATGGCTTGATACAGTAAAAAGAAATCAGCGATCTCATTAGAACAGCACTGCTGCAGTTTATCTTTAAGAGCCTGCGGGAAAAAAATAGATAAATTCGTTTCATAACGATTCAATTGTTGAATATCTTGAAAAACCTGAGTAGATCCTAAACGATTTAATTGTGGATAAATTCGCGTCATAGAAATGATGGCTTGATAGAATGTAGCAAACCATCTTAAATGGAATAAAGAAGAATTGGAAGAGGGCTGTACTTGAGTCAAACAGAAAAAAGTCTTATATTGAGTGGCCTGCGGTGGCTTTAGCCATTGTTTGCAGAGACGACGTGACCGACAGACTCGCGGTAAGTATGGTCCATATATGTCAACAGATCCTAGTACGCCGATTCACTGATTCAGCAGGACAGAATCAGTGAATCGGCGTACTAGTGGGATTAAATGAGTAAATTATGATTAAAATAGGTCAGATGAATGCATTAAGGGTGGTCAAAGAAGTCTCTTTTGGACTTTATTTGGATGGTGACGATTGGGGTGACATTTTATTACCTAATAAGTATGTGCCAGAAGGCACCCAGGTGTCTGATATCATTGACGTGTTTATTTACTTTGATTCAGACGATAAAATCATTGCTACCACGTTACGTCCTCGTGCCAAAGTAGGTTCTTGTGCTTTTTTAAAAGTGATCGATGTGAATCCGGTGGGCGCTTTTCTGGATTGGGGTTTGGATAAGGATTTGTTGGTACCAAAGCCGGAACAGCGTCGCCCCATGGAAAAAGACAAATCCTACCTCGTGTATGTGAAACAAGATAATCAAGGCCGAATTATTGCCAGTTCCAAACTGGATTATTGTTTGGATAAGTCAGCCGTCACGTATAAGGCGGGTGATGAGGTGAGTGTGTTGATTGCTGAAAGCACGGAGCTTGGAAATAAAGTCATTATTAATGATAGCCACTGGGGCTTGATACATACGTCGGATATTTTTACGGCTTTGAGTTATGGCAAAAGAATGCCGGGCTATATCAAAACGGTTCGAGAAGACGGCAAAATTGACGTGGTATTACGCAAAATGGGGCAAGACTCGGATACCATTCGTGAGCTCGCTAAACGCATCATGCTGGCGTTACAAAAAGCGGATGGTTTTCTCCCGTTGCACGATAAAAGTGACTCGCTGGATATTATGCACGCGTTTGGTGACAGTAAAAAAAGATTTAAAAGTGCGATTGGTCATCTTTACAAACAAGGCGAGATTACGATTGCATCCGATGGAATTCGTTTGAAGTAACTATGTAAGCATCTGGTGTCCGTCTTTGGGCTGTAAGCGTAGAAAAAGGCACGTGGACATCAGGGTAAAACATCCGATGGTGATAAACGTGTGATGAAACAAAGTCGGTGTTAAGACTGAGTTCGCATGAAGTGTGGATGAATAAAAGCGGATGCACAAGGCGCTCACGGCCACACCAAGGCTTTGGGACAGCTGCTGCAAGGTACCCATAATACTGGTCGCTGAGCTGAAGTGCTCTTGCGGAATGTCTGCGAAAGCCAATGAGTTCATGGCGCTGAATTGTGTGGCCGTCATAAAACCGTAGATTAACGTTAACAGCCCGATGTGAACCAACGAAGTATGCGCGTTGACGAGGGCAAACAGCATGATCGTTATCCCCGTGGCAATCGTATTGACGATAAGCAAACGCTTGTAACCGATACGACGTAAGAGCCGCAAGGCGATGGGTTTGGCGAGTATAATACCCACGGCAGTGGGTGCTAAAATGACGCCCGTTAATTGAGCTGAACACCCCAAGCTGATTTGCAACAGTAATGACACCAGGAAAGGCACGCCGCTAAATCCTAATCGGCATAATAAATTACTGAAAACAGCGATCTGAAATGTCCGAAATCGCAGTAGTTCCGTTTTGACAATAGGGTGTGGTTGGTAATGAGAATGCCAGACGTAGGCGACGAGGAAAAGCAGTGAGAGCAGTATGATACTAAGAGACAACATCGTGTCGATGCTTGTTTCACTCAGTGCTGATAAGCCAAATGAAAAGCCGGCAAGCGCTGTGCCGAACAGCAGAAAACCTATTTTATCCAACGGGGGCACGGACTCGGGGGGCGTAACATCCAACCAAGCGTTGGCCAGTAAAATCGCAAGGCATCCTATGGGTATATTAATCCAAAATATCCAGTGCCAGGAAAAGTGGGTGGTGATGACTCCCCCGATGAGTGGGCCTAGCATGATACCCAATGCGCCAATCGTGATGACTTGATTCATGGTGGTAATTAAATTCTTTTGACCAAACGTGCGTATGAGAATGAGCCGCCCCACGGGCAGTCCCAGCGCACCGCCGAAACCTTGAATGAAGCGTGCGATGATAAGTTCCATCAGGTCATGGGAAAACCCACACCATAGCGAGCTGAGGGTGAAAATGGTTAACGCGGTCATAAACACTTTTTTTGCACCGAATTTATCGGCAAGCCAACCGCTAATAGGAATAAAAATAGCCAGACTTAACAAATAGCTGATGAGTGCTACCTTTAAATCCACCGGATCGACTTGTAAACTACGTGACATGGCAGGGATGGCTGTGTTGATGATCGTGCTATCAACGGCTTCCATAAAAAAAGAAAAGGCAATGATGACTGGGATCATGCGTTGCTTGCTGATGACTATCGCCATGCGCGGATCCTGGGGCATAGCACCCCCGTTTATGATATACCTTCCACGGATGAGTTTTAGGATTTAATGCTATTGCTTTTTCCGTTTAGGCTACGTTTAAAAACTCGCAATAGAGTTGACTATTACTCGCTTTTAAACGTAGCCTAAACAAAAAAATCAAGTCGCCTAAAATCCTAAAACTCATCCGTGAAAGGTATATCGACTAAACGGGGGTGCTTAGACTAATTACTGAGCTGCTTCGTCTGCTTTAGCCGGTTCTGCTTTGGTTTCGGCTGTTTTGGTTTCTGCAGCGTGTTTGACATGATGCTTAAGATGTTTCGCATGTTTTTTAGATTTGTGATGCTTTACTTCTTTAGCAGGTAACACCGCACCCGTCATCGCATCGATTTTGAAGTGTACTTTTTTGCCTTCGGCATTCATCGCACACACTTCATAGTAATGATGTTCTAATTCAATTTTATGAAGATTTTTGTAGCCTGCTTTCTCTACAACGTCCAGCGCTTGGTGAAAGCTAATGGTGTTTTGAGTAGGAGCGGCTGCGAATGACGCTGAACCACAGAAAACCAACGGTAATGCCAATGCTATAACACGTAATTTCATCATGAACCCCTTTATTGTTATTATTTAATAATCAGTGAGAACACTTAAAACCCAGTAGGTTTTTTTAGCTCTTCTCAAAATACATTACACCATAAAAATACGTATTTTTATACGGTGCAACGCTCGTATAAGCAAATTTATACCATCAGCGACAAGTGTACGCTTTAAAAGGATTTTCCGTAGGCAAATCGATGGCTTTTGCAAAGGCGGATAGTGTGATGTGTTCTGTGGTGAGGGACACGGAGGACTGATCCATCACTTGTTCACCAAATCGGTAGATGATTCGTTCGTTCCCATGACAAGTCCTCTCGTCCATGGCCATACTGTTTGATCGAACGTTTTTATTCTTTTGCTGGTAGGCGTTCATCAACGATGCGCCGTATTTGTTTGTTAACATGCCTAATGTTTGCAGCGGTGAGAGCACAAGTGCGGTGGCATTATTGCCGCCAAACCCTTTTGAATTGATAATCACGGCGTTGATGTCTTTGCCCTGTTCGCCTACGTAATGGTGTTTCATTAAAATAGTGAGGTTGGATTGATAGACGTCGGATGCAATATGGTCGATGGTGGTGATTCCTGGGATCCATCCATACTGCCACACGCCTAAAGACACCAATAATTGATCACCTGCTGCGGCACTGACCGAATGCCCAAGATACGATTTAACGGCGGTCACAGGCCAGTGCCTAATGGAAAATGTTTTTGCGACTTCATTTAAAATATGACTTTCTGTGGTGCGATTTTGTGGTGTTCCTGTTCCGTGAGCCTGCACATAGGTTTTTTGCAAACCGTCTTGACCTAAAATAGCTTTTGCCAATGCGGTGGCTTTTGCAACGGTGACGTAATTGCCAACACCCGGGCTGGCAATGGATTTTTTATTACCGTCCGCATTCACAAAAACATCCGCTACCGAGCCGTATATCGTGGCGCCTAGTGTCAATGCCAGCTCATCGTCCATTAACACAAAAAATTGTGAGGATTCCGCAAGCGTGAATCCTGTGTTGGTTGAGAAGGGTCGGCAAGCTCGGCGGTTATCGACCACATCACAGTGGTCCAGTGCGCACAATTGCTCGTCGGTGGCCAGTGCTCCCATGACACGAAAGCCCTCGATAATCTCAGGTTCGATGGGTGCTTCGGCATTGCCCACAATGACGACTTTGGCTTTCCCTAATTGGATATCAATAATCCCTTGTCTTAAATTATAAAGAAATGTGGCGCAAGCCCCCACGTTGTTGCCCGTGCTGCCTACGCTGTTGATGACGTATCCGTTGACAAAGTCCGCCGCCATCTCGGCCAACGACAACGCCATCATTTTGGAGTTGATGCGGTTTCCCGTCAGCGGTTGAGAAATAATGCCCGCTAAGGAGTTTTCATCCACTTGAGACAAGGCGCTCCCTGCGTACACGGATATTTCATCGGGGTTGATGTGTGTTAGTAATTCGCTCCATTCGATGCCGAGTGAATTGAGTACGTCGGAAGCACCGTAAATGGCTAACTTCAATCCGCGTGGATGATGGTGTGAGTTATACAATTTACCGGGGTCAAATCCCGCGGGTATATTGCCGGCACTCGTCACGGGAATGCGTATGGCATCCGGTATTAATACGTCCATTTCTTCGGTAATCGACACTTTGACTTCGTTATTTCCCGCGTCTTCGACGTGGCAGTTGTGTGGAAGTGTGCTGGGCAGCTTGGATTTTTTAATGATAAAAGAAGAGGCGTTTAGCCGCGCTTTATGATGACAGAGCACGGTGTCGGTATCGAAGCTATCGATTTTACGAACTAGCGTACCTTGTTTTATTGTCTCGATGTCGCGGTCAGACACCGCTGTGGTGGTATCCAAACCCATGCGGTTCGCCAGATCACGCCAAGTGTTTGCCAACGTTTCGGCAGGCAATACGTCAAAAAGCATTCGCTTATAACTGTGAAAGCCTGAACTACGACCAGCGGAATTGATTCCGCCCATGCCAACAACTACGGGTAATTTTTTCATGATAATTTACGCACACTATGATCATCGCTGTATTATAACCACATTGCAGCAGAAGTGAAGTTCATTTATACGGCTAACTTGCGTATAGGCAAATCCTCTGCTAAGTTTAAATCATGACTTCTTAGGATGAGAAGTTATCTAAAGGGATTTAGGAGCAGAGGGATCTGATCATCAGGGATGGTTTCGGGGTGGTACCCCCGATAAGCTAGTAAGCCAGGGTGTTGCCCTGGCTTTTTTTATGCGACCGCGTAGCCAGTGTGGGATAAATAGTTTTGATCAGGGTAGTATGCAAACACCACGGTGCCGTCTTTTATGGTATTAATGACGGGCTTGGCCATGGTTTTGGCAATGGAAGGACAGCCCCAACTTCGACCTGCGCGACCTGCTTTCTTGATAAAGTCGGGTTCCACATACCAAGCACCGTGGATAACCACTCTTCGGCTGTACGCATTGTCATTAAACCCTTTTTCAAGCCCTTGTAAATTTAATGAGTAGCCTTTGGAGCCCATATAAGTACCTCGGGTAACATAAGTACCGAGGCTTGTGGCTTTGCTGGATGATTCGTTTGAAAAATGGTGAGGCACATTCATGCCGGAGTTTTGTCCGTGAGCGACGTATGTGTTGTATAAAAGCGTCTGTTTATTGACATCAAAAATCCACATTCTTTGTTTGGACGACGGAAGAGAGTAATCAATAACCGTCAATACCGGTTTTTTAACAGCGCCTTTGTTTTGGACTTTGCGATACGCCGTTAACGCAAGTCTGAGCACATGACGATTGAGTCTTGGGGCTTTTTGAGCCAAATGATTGACTTGGGTGTTAATGTCCGTAACAGGATTGGCATGACCTATGGTGCTTGAGGTGATGCTGCTGCTTAAAACTGCGGTTGAAATGAGGGTTATTAATGAATTCATAGGCTCTTTTATCCTAAAATAATGCGTTAAATGCTGCCTATTATATCGCCAAACGACGCAAATGTAAAATCAGTTGGGTTTTTGAAGCGGCAAGTTGAAAAAAAAGACATCAAATTCATGAGGTTGCATGAGATCAACCCGAAAAACACGTGAACTGGATGTTAATTCCTCGCGAATTGCATTATTCTTTGTATTTTTGTAGGGAGCCCCCATGCTGAATCAGCGACCGTTAGAAATCCCCAAAGGTCTGCGTGCTGTGATCAATAATGCCTATCGCCCAGCAGAGCTTGAGATTATTACGACATTAATTGAATACGCTACGTTGACCGCAAGTCAAACGGCGTCTGTTCGTCATATTGCGACGCGTCTCGTGGAGCAGGTTCGTTTAGAGCGTAAAAAAAGTACTGGCATTGATTCGTTTTTAACGGAGTATGCGTTGTCGAGCGATGAGGGTATTGCGCTCATGTGTTTGGCGGAAGCCCTGTTGCGAGTTCCTGATAATGAGACGATTGATCATTTGATCAAAGACAAACTGACCAATGCGGATTGGAGTTCTCACCGCGGCCAAAGTGATTCGGTGTTTGTGAACGCAACCACGTGGGCATTGATGCTAACGGGCAAAGTGCTTTCCCCCGAAAAAGCCGAAACGGTGCTAAGTAAAGCATTGATGAAATTAGTGAATCGAGGCAGTGAAGGCGTGGTGCGAAAGGGTGCGGATGCCGCGATGCGCATCATGAGCAAACAGTTTGTCATGGGACGAACGATTCACGAAGCATTAACACGCGCTAAGAAAAAAGAAGCGATCGGTTATCGGTATTCGTACGACATGCTGGGTGAGGCCGCATTGACCACAAGCGACGCGGATCGCTATTTTATGTCTTATAGTGACGCGATTGAGGCCATTGGTAAAAAAGCACAATCCGTGCTGGATACCTATCGTAAACCTGGGATTTCAATCAAGTTATCGGCCTTGCATCCTCGGTATCAAGAGGCACAATTAGAGCGTGTGTTAGAGCAGCTGACACCTAAATTGTTGCAGCTGGCACAGCTTGCCAAAAAATACGACATTGGCTTAACCATCGATGCGGAAGAATCGGAACGTTTGGATCTGTCGCTGGACGTGATGGAGCGCGTCTTTAATGACGACAGCCTAGCGGGTTGGAATGGGTTTGGTTTGGCCATTCAGTCGTATCAAAAGCGCGCGTTCTATTTACTCGATTGGGTCGCAGCGCTTGCTCGAGGGAAAAACCGTCGTATCATGGTTCGGCTCATCAAAGGGGCTTATTGGGACAGTGAGATCAAAAAAACACAAATGCAGGGCTTAACGGATTACCCGGTTTTTACTCGAAAAGTATTTACAGACGTGTCTTTTCAAGCGTGCGCTAAAAAATTATTGACGATGACGGACGCTATTTATCCCCAATTCGCGACCCACAATGCGTATTCGGTCGCCTTGGTGTTAAGTCTTGTGGGTGATTACCGGGACTTTGAGTTCCAATGCCTACACGGCATGGGGAATGAATTATACGAGCAAATCGTTCCAGCGAACCAACTCGGCATTCCTTGTCGTATTTATGCCCCCGTCGGAAGTCATGAGGATTTACTGCCCTATTTGGTTCGTCGATTGCTGGAAAACGGCGCGAACTCTTCTTTTGTGAATCGGATTGTGGATGATACGGCGCCCATCAACGAATTGGTGGCTGATCCGGTAGGGAAGGCCACACATCTCTTGAGTAAAATAAACCACAACATCCCATTGCCGACCTCCATTTTTCTACCCGAGCGAAAAAATTCGGCTGGCATCGATTTCAGTGATCGAGCCTGTGTGGCGGATCTCCAGCGGTATTATGCGTCAACACCGAACGTCCTATGGCAAGCGGCACCTATATTGTCAAAGCGCTCGTCCTCAAAATCGGCATCCCATCCTATTGCATCACCACAATGCCCAAAGAACGTGATTGGAGCAGTGCAAGATGCCACGCGTGAAGACATTGAGTCGGCGTTGACCTCTGCTGAGCAAGTGTTTTCAAAATGGAGTCGTCTTCCGGTTGCCAAACGCGCCGCAAGTCTCGAGCGGTTCGCATGCTTGCTCGAAGACAATCGCGCCACATTGCTGGCCATGGCCTGTCTTGAAGCGGGGAAAACCTGGAGTGATGCCGTGGGGGAGATCCGCGAGGCGATTGATTTTTGTCGGTATTACGCCGCTATGGGCGAAAAATTGATGGCACATCCGTTGCACTTACATGGTTACACCGGTGAGTTGAATGAATTGAGCTTACACGCACGTGGTATCGTATTGTGTATTAGTCCTTGGAATTTTCCCTTGGCGATTTTTGTGGGGCAGGTGGTTGCGGCATTGGTCACGGGTAATTGTGTGATTGCAAAACCGGCGGAACAAACGCCGTTGATTGCTGCTTTTGCGGTAAAACTGATGTTGGAGGCGGGTGTTTTACCCGGTGCCGTGCAATTATTACCCGGAACGGGCGAGCACGTGGGAGCCCCATTGGTTTTGGACAAACGAATCAAAGCGGTTATTTTTACAGGTTCCACCCAAACCGCCTCTCTGATTAACAACTCGTTGGCCGCACGCGGTGGCGAAATCATTCCCTTGATTGCGGAAACGGGTGGGCAGAATGTCATGATTGTGGATTCGTCGGCATTGCTTGAGCAAGTGGTGATGGACGTTATCACCTCCGCGTTTGGCAGTGCGGGTCAACGCTGCTCGGCGTTACGTGTGATCTATATTCAAGAAGACGTGTATCCGCGTTTTGTAGCACTCTTAAAAGGTGCTATGTCGGAGTTGCGCGTGGGTGATCCGCGTTGGCTTGTGACCGACGTGGGTCCGGTCATCGATAAAGAGGCGCTAACCATTATTCAAGCGCACGTGACCCGTATGAAAAAGAAATACGAGCTTATTTATCAGTGCAAGTTAACAGACGAATGCCAGTCGGGTTATTTTATGCCACCGACTGCTATTGCCATCGATGATATTCGTTCGCTGGATAAAGAGGTGTTTGGTCCGGTGTTGCACGTGGCGCGCTTTAAACGTCAATCCTTGGATGAGGTTATTTCACACATCAACAACACTGGGTATGGTCTGACATTGGGGATCCACAGTCGTATCAGTGACACGGTGGAGTACATACGCCAACGTGTGCACGTTGGCAATTGTTATGTGAATCGTAATATGGTGGGTGCGGTGGTGGGCTTGCAGCCTTTTGGTGGTGAAGGGTTATCGGGTACGGGTCCTAAAGCGGGTGGGCCCTTTTATTTGCAACGTTTGTGTCATGAGCGAACATACACCGTGGATACTACGGCCGCAGGTGGAAATGCCAGCTTGATGTCCATTCCTGATTAAGGATTTCACTATGTCCGTAAAGACTATTGTTAAAATGGGAAACGCACAACTGGCGACGCCGTCGTTGCCGGTTGAGGATCCAACGAAACCTCGCCGTGAGATTGGGCAATTAATCGAAGACCTATTGGACTCTATGAACGACAATGGGGGTGTTGGGATCGCCGCGCCTCAAATAGGACACAACCTTCGCGTTATCGTATTTGGATTTGAGGTGAATGCTCGATACCCTGACAAGGACTCGGTGCCTTTTACGGTACTCATCAACCCCACGTTCAAAACGCTGTCCCAGGAAATGGTCGACGGATGGGAAGGGTGTTTGAGCGTGCCGGGACTGAGAGGTTTGGTGCCGAGGTATCAACATATCGAATACAGTGGTTATGATCTAAAAGGGCAGCTTATTACGCGCGTGGTCGATGGATTTCATGCCCGTGTCTTGCAACACGAATACGATCATCTTGATGGCATTTTATACCCTGAGCGTATCACTGATATGAAATGTTTTGGGTTTGAGGATGAGTTATTAAGACGATAGGTTTATTTTTTCGCAAGCACAATGTCAATAACGTGGGTGTCTTGATAGGGGAACGTAAAAATTCTGCTGAAAAGTCGTTTTAAACGCTGTAACAAGAATTTTTTAGGCAGCATTCGAATGGATAAGCTGTTTAAAAACCAAGTGCCTTCAATGCCAAACAAGGCCAATTCGTCGATGTTATTGAGGGTGATGGGGATGTGAATACGTTGGTGATCTACGACCGTGAATCCGTGTTGTGCAAACGCGGTGAGTAATTCTTCTTCGCCGGCGGCAACGGTGGTGTTTTTGACAATGGCTTTGTAATAGTGCCCAACGATGCTGCTTAAGATGGACTCACGTGCAATAAAATTGGCGAGGTGTTGCTGGGCTACGGGAAATGATTCGTAGGTGGTTGTGATGATAGAAAAATGTCCGTTGGCGCGAGCAAGTGTTTTCGCTTCGTTAAACAACGTGACAATCGGGATATACGCATTGATGAAATGCGCCAATATCAAATCCTGACTGTGGTGTGGTAAGTAATGACTAGCATCCGCGGCACTGGCTTCAATGGTGGTTAATGGCAGTGCTTCTTTGGCACGCTTTAACATTTCCCCAGATAAATCAATACCAGTAAACTCAGCCGTGGGTAGTTTTTTTTGTAATTTCTGCAAAAAAGCACCATCACCTACGCCTAAATCCAGCACTTTGAAATGAGGTCTTAGCCCTAAATGCGCTTTGGTGATTTGCTCAATAGCACAGACATGGCTTTCGCTAATTGATCCAAAGCAATCTGCGGTGGCGTATTGGCCAGCCAGATTGTTATACATGGCCTTCAAGGTCATGCAATGTTCCTATTTTTAAGTATTTACAGAGTATAACGCTAATCTCTACCCATTTGCGACTACTCTTTGATAAAAATATGATTGTTGTTATTTGACTAACGCAAAGAGGATTGATAGTATCGCCCGCAAAGATCATTCCCCTATTTTTATCTAAAGGTATAGTTATGCAATTTATTGATTTAAAGACACAAGCAAATCGCATCGAAGATCGAGTATTTGCCAGATTTAAATCGATAATAAATCACAGTGGTTATATTATGGGGCCTGAGATCGCAGAGCTTGAGCAAGCCCTTAGCACGTTTGTGGGTGTTGAGCATGCACTGTCTGTCTCTAGTGGAACGGATGCGTTATTGATTGCGCTCATGGCCTTGGACGTAGGCCCAGGTGATGAGGTCATTACCACGCCGTTTAGTTTTTTTGCAACCGTTGAGGTGATTGCTCTGTTGGGAGCCAAACCGGTTTTTGTGGATATTGATGCCAACACGTACAACATTGATGTGAATTGCATCGAAGCGTGTGTGACAAAAAAAACCAAGGCGATTATGCCCGTGAGCTTGTATGGACAATGCGCGGATTACGATGCGATCAACGCGATTGCAGCGAAATACGGTCTGCCCGTGATTGAGGATGCTGCTCAAAGTTTTGGCGCAACCTATAAGGGTCGGCAATCCGGCGGTTTGACCACCATCGGTTGCACGAGCTTTTTTCCATCCAAACCATTGGGTTGTTACGGTGATGGTGGTGCGTGTTTCACCAACGACGCCACACTCGCGGCGCGCATGAGTGAGATTCGAGTTCATGGTCAATCGAAACGTTATTACCACACACAATTGGGCATCAATGGGCGGATGGATACGATGCAAGCCGCAGTGCTTCTGGAAAAATTAGTTATTTTTCCAGAAGAGGTTCAATTAAGACAACAGGTTGCAAAACGGTATGAAGAGCTGCTGCCGGATACGATTCGAAAACCCGTCATTGATTCGCACAATAAGAGTGTGTTTGCGCAATATACGATTGAAACATCGGACCGCGAGAATGTGCAAAAAGCATTACAAGCCCGCGGGATCCCAACGGCGGTTCATTATCCCATAGGGCTTCATGAGCAACCGATCGTTAGAAAACGGTATCCTAATTTACCCTTGTACCCAAAAACGGAACGTGCGGCGGAACGTGTCATGAGTCTTCCAATGCATCCTTATCTAACACACGAACATCAAGAAAAAATCGCGTGTGCGTTGCAGGATGTACTCGCAGATACCGGCGTTATTGCTTAGGAATATCAGTCTAGAGAGAGCATAAAATCGTGATCTATTTGTTGATGCTCGTGTTTGTCTTATCACTTGCTCTGACTGGCGTTTTGCGCCGTTACGCGCTAGCTAAAAACATCATGGACATTCCGAATCAACGTAGTTCGCATCGAATTCCCACACCCCGTGGCGGCGGGGTTGCCTTCGTGATGGGATTTTTAATAGCCGTACCTTGCTTGGCATATCAAGGTTATTTGTTGTGGTCTGAGAGTAGCGTGATCATCAGTGCTGGTTTTTTTGTTGCCGCCTTGGGCTTTTTTGATGATCGTGGGCATATCGATGTACGGTTACGGTTATTGGGTCATTTGGCGGCAGGTGGTTTTGTGGTTGTGGGCTTGGGGGGGATCCCGTCTATTACGGTGTTTGCATGGACGATACCGGCCGGTTTGTTATTGAATTTTCTCGCCGTGATATACCTTGTTTGGCTATTGAATTTGTATAATTTTATGGATGGCATTGATGGCATAGCAAGCGTTGAGGCCGTAAGTGTTTGTCTAAGTGTCGCTTGTTTGTATTGGCTAAGTGGACACCTCACACAGGCGTATGTGCCACTGGCTTTGGCGGCAGGCGTGTGTGGGTTTTTGTATTGGAACATTCCGCCGGCACGTATTTTTATGGGCGATGCGGGAAGTGGTTTTTTGGGATTTATGCTAGGGGTTTTATCCCTACAAGCGTCGATGGTTCATGCCCAGTTTTTATGGAGTTGGCTTATTTTGCTGGGTGTTTTCGTGGTGGATGCCACGATCACCATCGTACGGCGTGGGCTTCGCGGCGTGAAGATATATGAGGCGCATTGTTCTCATGCGTATCAGCACGCGACGTCTCAGGCAGGAAAGCATGCGCGGGTGACGATGGCGGTTGTGGTCATTAATATGGTTTGGTTGTTCCCTATGGCGCTGTTGGTGGGGTTAGACTATGTGAACGGATGTTTGGGGTGTTTGATTGCTTATGCCCCTTTAATCCTATTGGCTTTTTACTTTAAAGCAGGTAAATAAAGTTGTCGTTCTTAAGGTTGTGTTAAGTATCATCGTGTAGAATGATATCCGTCCAATGTATTTGGTTTTTTTTAATCGGTCTGCAGTTATCAAGAACACCATGGAAGCGTTCTATGGAATTATGAGAAGACTGCAATGTTAGGGAGATGTGGTTATGTTAATTTTGACGCGACGTATTGGCGAAACGCTGATTATTGGTGATGATGTCAATATCACGGTTCTTGGGGTAAAAGGCAATCAAGTGCGCCTGGGTATTAATGCACCCAAAGACGTTTCCGTTCATCGGGAAGAAATATATCTGCGCATACAACAAGAAAAGCAAGGCACAGATGTTGAAGAAACGGTATAGCATGATGCGCCTTGTGCGCGGATTGCGGGAGCTTACGGTCACGATCCTTAGACACTGTCGTAGCTCATGCCCCGCGCCTTGGATACCTTAACGGTTGCCTCATAAGAGTCCTGTGAGTATCGACGCAAGGGTTCGTTGTAAGACGACGATGCGTCACTGGTGCTTGAGGATCGTCTGCGGTGAGCGTGAAAATCCAGCAAGAGACTGTTCTTCTCGACTGGGGTAAAAAATAACCCATTCAAATTGTCCTTCGTTAATCCCTCATCTGAATTATCTAAACGTTCTAAACGTCGCACAAGACTCGGTATGTCTTCATGCGAAAGCAGTATGGTTACCATCTCGGATGTTAATAGCGCGATGCCTTGTTCATCCAGAGGGCAGTTGATGTCTCTTTTGAAGAAGAATAATTCCAGTGCTCTGATGATGGCATGGGGAAAGCGATGCTTAAAAATAAGATTCAGATGTTCTTGTGTGACTAAGTGAGCGCCGCCACGCAATAAATACGTCAGGATCACGCACAAAGCAATGTCGTTAGGCCCGTGGTTATAATAATTGCGGTTAAAGAGTTCAAAATGACCACTCCAGTAATAAATGCTTTTTGAGATGTTTTCGGTCGTGAGCAAGTGGGCCTGTGCCAAAAGAGGGACTAGTGGCATGAGTGCTGTGAGTATATGCAAATGTGGGCATGACCTCAGTACGGTATACATGTCCTGCGTCAATACATTGCCCGTTAGTCTCATGTTATGTAAGAGATGAGCAAGCGTTCGGGGGTGTTTGTGTTTTGCAAAATAAAGGAGGTTGTTTTCATTGCACAGATTTACTTGGTTGAGCATGTCTATAAGCTCTATGGATTCGTCAACGTGGGACAACAACGGCATGGCATCGAGCACAGGTTGCGTGAGCAAACTTACGTTTACGCGGTGTAATTCGTTCAGAATGTTTTTTTGTACGCGATGCGTGACACACGCCATCAGATTGTCTTGATTGAGTAGATTGGCTTTGGCAAGCGTTGTGACAATAGATTGGAACCCATGTGCCGCATGATGTGCAAAAACGGTCGCAAGTATTTTTTTTGTTAATAAATCCGGGTGTTTACGACTTAAAAACAAAATAAGTTGCTCAATCTCATCCGTGTCATTATTTTGGGGGTGAAGGAGACACAACACTAAGCGTTTACTCAGTAATTCGTTAAGGTGAAGTAATTGAAAAATACGCGTTCGACTGTTGTAGTGTTCAACCCGGACGGCCATAAAAAGAGTATCCATGATACGTTGGATGGATGTCCCTGTGTTTCCATTTTCGGCGTGAGGAAGGTGGCGTATCAGCGCGTATTGATGCAACGCGGTTAATTCAGTATGCGCATTTTCCATTTCTTTGGGAGAAAGAATCAGCATACGATGGAAATTTTTTTCTGTTAAAAGGGTATGATTTGTACAAACCAAGCCCAGTAATAGTGCACCCAGAGGGGGTACGTACTCGTCGTGGATGAAATAAGAAATACATTGCGCGTTAAGTAGTTGCACACGAGCCAAAGCGATGATCGCTAAGAGCAGATCGCTGGGCGTTTTGCAGTGGACGACGAAATCAAACGTGCCTTGATTCAAGAGACCCATGCTCGCAAGCAGGTACAGGATTTTCACCATCGGATACAGCGAGGATTGTTGTTGCGGTTTTTTGCATCCTGCAAGTGCTTGTTGATTTTCTGGAGTGAATAGCTTGGCATTCAACAAAATATGCCAAGCACTCGCGAGATAGTTAGGCTGATTTTTGACGGACACGGGATCGGTGTTTGGATACATGATATCTGTTTTTTGAAGCCTGTATTCACGATGAATGACGGCTATGATGTCTTCGTTAAGGTGTCGAAGAGCCGGCAATGCATACTCTCGTTGATGAAATCGCACGGCTTTGTGTTTCAGAAATGCGCATATAACCGCATCGTGTTCTTCGTCCGTTGGATTGTCATGAGAGCATCGATCAAGAGCTGTGGTTAGG